>ERZ824480.22-NODE-22-length-294640-cov-11.596588_pt1 | contig 294640 bp, 258 predicted proteins | sample MGYA00519861_ERZ824480 | MGnify/ENA primary metagenome ERZ824480 (study PRJEB31778, sample SAMEA3449152) | human gut metagenome | biome: human gut; feature: human-associated habitat; material: faeces | place: United Kingdom | collected 2010/2012 ... | reverse complement strand
TGCGCTCGTTTCTGATTCGAAACCGAGCGGAGGTAGAGCCTATGTTGTTATCAGAAGGTACGGTGGAAGAATACGTGGATAGCATGAACGAAGTCAAGGAGCAGGAAATTGAGAGGCTGAAAAAGGTAGTTCAGGAAAAAGACGAGGAATTGTCGAAGGTAACTCAGGAAAAGGATGAGGAACTATCGCAAAGAGATAGTGAAATTGCTCGATTAAAAGCCTTACTTGCAGCAAAAGAAAACAACTAATTTGCACAGCAGGAGAAGTTATCATCTAGAGAGAACACAGGAAGTGTCCTCTTGAACTAAAATGAAAGCAAGAAATTCCAAAACAATTGAAACTATATTTGCAAAGCAAATATCCTGTTTCAATTGATTGGAATTTCTTGCTAGACATTATTAGACCGGCAGTGATATAATATTTTATGTTATTTTAACTTAATAATTAAGAAAAGAGGAAATAGGATTATGGAGATTACATTTTGTCCGAATTGTGGTCATCAAAACCAGCCGGGTTCACGATTCTGTGAAGAGTGTGGCTGTGATTTGATTCAGGCGGCAAGGGCACAACAGGCGCAGCAAGAAGCGCAGATGACACAGCAAATGCAGCAACAGAAACAAGCGCAGGCGAAGCAACAAGTGCAGGCGCAACAGGAAGCGCAGGCACAGCAAAGAGTACAGGCAGCCAAACAGAACATGGCAGCACAAACATCTTTCAATAAGCCACAGAAACCGCAAAAGCAAAAGAAAAGTCATCTTGGATTAATTCTTGGAATAACAATCCCAGTGATTTTCATTGGCATTGCTGTTATTCTAATTCTTACTGGTGTAATTAAACTGCCATTTATGGATTCCGGTAAAAAATTAGAGGGAACATGGTATGAGTTTGCTGCCACAACGCCGGAAGACGGGCTGCGGTCTCTGCATGATCTCGCTGTTTTGCAGGATAAAGAAGCGGATGATATCAGGTTGACAATGACGATTAATGCGGATGGTTCCGGTCAGATGATTGGAGGCGGAGAAGGCAGTAAAGTATTAAATTGGACGGAGTCGAATGACCGTTATACCATTACTTGCGATGGCATGATTTATACAGGAAATTTTGAGACAGATGACCAGTTTGTGATGACAGGAAGCGATGATGTGAAATTGCATTTTAGTCAAAACATTTCTCATCAGATTCCGAACCAGATTGAAGTAACACCTTCGCCAAGTCCATCGCCTACGCCTACACCGACACAGGATTCTTTCTGGGGTACAGAACCGACAGAAGCACCATCTGATGTTGGAGATAGTGAAGAATTTGAAGACTTTGATGATGCGGATGAGGACATTGAGGATGATGATACTGCGATTGATGATGATACTTACATATTTCCAAACAGTGATACTGAGTATTTAACAAAAAGTGATTTAAGCGGTATGAGTAAATCCGAAATCAATCTTGCAAAAAATGAATTATATGCAAGACATGGACGCAAATTCAAATCCAAGGAACTTCAGGAATATTTTGAAAGCAAAGACTGGTATGTTCCAAAATATTCTCCGAAACAGTGGGATAAAAAAGGCGATACCTTTTTCTTTAATAAGTATGAAATTAAGAACCGTGACTTATTGAAGAAATACGAAAACAAATAAATCCATAGGGGGCAGAATTAATGAAAGAAATTGCATGTGATGTTTTATTTGAAAAAGGACATACAGTTGCAGAAAAAATTTTTGAGGGAGTGACCTATCCGTATGAGGTGCTTCCAAAGATTAGTGAGTTTATTTTAGAACTTGGAAAAACATTGCCGGCAGATAAGTTTGAGTGCAGAGAGGATAATATCTGGATTGCGAAATCTGCTAGTGTTGCACCGTCTGCATACATTCATGGTCCGGCGATTATTGATGAAGAGGCGGAAATCCGTCACTGTGCATTTATCCGAGGAAATGCCATTGTTGGAAAAGGCGCAGTTGTTGGAAATTCAACCGAGTTGAAAAACGTCATCTTATTTGATAAGGTTCAGGTTCCTCATTATAACTATGTAGGAGATTCGGTTTTGGGATTTAAGTCCCATATGGGAGCCGGCTCCATTACATCCAATGTAAAATCGGACAAAACTTTGGTTGTAATTAAATCCGGTGAGGAAAAAATTGAAACCGGTCTGAAAAAAATGGGAGCGATTTTGGGAGACTGTGTCGAGGTTGGATGTGGCAGCATTTTGAATCCAGGGTCCATTATTGGAGCGAACAGCAATGTATATCCGCTATCCAGCGTGAGAGGTGTGATACCTGCCGGAAGTATTTATAAAAAACAAGGGGAAGTCGTTTCGAAACATTGACAAAAATGTCGAAATATTGTATTCTTTTTAAGTATAGGAACAAAATTCTGAAAGGAGTTATGACATGATTTATTCACAAGAAGTAGAAAACATGTGCCCAGTTGCTCAGGGTGTGAACCATGGTTGTGCACCGATTCCAGAAGAAGCAAAATGGGTAAAAGCAAAAGAAGTTAAAGATATCTCTGGTTTGACACATGGTGTAGGCTGGTGCGCACCTCAGCAGGGAGCATGCAAACTTACATTGAATGTAAAAGAGGGTATTATTCAGGAAGCTCTTGTAGAGACTATTGGATGTTCCGGTATGACTCATTCCGCAGCTATGGCATCTGAGATTCTTCCGGGAAGAACCGTTATGGAAGCTTTGAATACTGACCTTGTATGTGACGCTATCAATACTGCTATGAGAGAGTTGTTCTTGCAGATTGTATATGGTAGAACACAGAGTGCATTCTCAGAAGATGGTTTGCCAATCGGTGCCGGATTGGAAGACCTTGGTAAAGGACTTCGTTCTCAGGTTGGTACGATGTATGGTACATTGAAAAAAGGTCCTCGTTACTTGGAGATGGCAGAAGGTTATGTTACCGGAATCGCTCTTGATGAGGAAGATATGATTATTGGTTACAAATTTGTAAGTCTTGGTAAAATGACAGATTTCATCAAAAAAGGTGATGACCCGAATACTGCTTACGAGAAGGCTTGCGGACAGTATGGCCGTGTAGATGATGCAGTTAAAATCATCGACCCTAGAACAGATGAAGTTCTTAAATAAATAGAGGAGGATAGAATAATGGCTTTATTTGAATCATATGAAAGAAGAATTGATAAAATCAATGGCGTATTAGCTGAGTATGGTATCTCCTCTATCGAAGAAGCAGAGAAGATTACGAAAGACGCTGGTTTGAATGTATATGACCAGATTAAAGGTATTCAGCCGATTTGTTTTGAAAACGCATGTTGGGCATACACAGTAGGTGCTGCAATTGCAATCAAAAAAGGATGCAAGAGAGCAGCTGATGCAGCAGCAGCAATTGGTATCGGACTTCAGGCATTTTGTATTCCTGGTTCCGTTGCTGATACACGTAAAGTAGGTCTTGGACATGGTAACCTTGGTAAAATGCTTTTGGAAGAAGAGACTGAGTGTTTCTGTTTCCTTGCAGGACATGAGTCCTTTGCCGCAGCAGAAGGTGCTATCGGTATCGCTGAGAAAGCAAACAAAGTTCGTAAAAAACCACTTCGTGTTATCTTGAATGGTCTTGGAAAAGACGCTGCACAGATTATTTCTCGTATTAACGGATTTACATTTGTTGAGACAGAGTATGATCCATATAAGAACGAAGTAAAAGAAGTATTCCGTAAATCTTATTCGGAAGGTCTTCGTGCTAAAGTTAACTGCTATGGTGCAAATGACGTTCAGGAAGGTGTTGCAATCATGCACAAAGAGGGCGTAGACGTATCGATTACCGGTAACTCCACAAACCCTACTCGTTTCCAGCATCCGGTTGCAGGAACTTATAAGAAAGAGTGTATTGAACAGGGCAAGAAGTACTTCTCCGTAGCATCCGGTGGTGGTACAGGACGTACACTTCATCCGGATAACATGGCAGCCGGTCCTGCTTCTTATGGTATGACAGATACATTGGGACGTATGCACAGTGATGCACAGTTTGCTGGTTCTTCTTCTGTACCTGCTCACGTAGAGATGATGGGACTTATCGGTGCCGGCAACAATCCAATGGTTGGTATGACAGTAGCCGTAGCCGTTTCCATTCAGGAAGCCGCAGAAGCTGGTAAATTCTAATTCTAGAAACATTATTTACCGATAATAAATTATAGTGAGAGGAACTTGTCAATTTGTTTTGACAAGTTCCTCTCATTGTATTTACTTTAACAAATTTACAGACAAAAGTTTGTAAGTTATTTCTAAAATTCATATCATTAGCGTTCCAGTAATTTAACAGAATCCGGTTATCTTCACGTGGGTTTTGAGTGCGTCAGCAGGAGGTACTGGTAGTTTCAGTACCCCTGCTGCTACGCATCTCAATGAGCGGGAGCGCCCACGAGAAGGTAACCGGATTCTGTTAAATTACGGAAATACATAATATTAATTTAGAAAACAACTTACTTCTTTAACTTCCTCATCTTCCCGGAAGCAATTTCCTTCCACAAAGTAGGATGGAACAGAAGGAGAAGCGGGAATAACTCCAATCGTCCGGCAAGCATATCAAACATCAGGACAAATTTGGAAAATCCGCTAAACAATCCGAAGTTCTGGGTAGGGCCGACTAGTTCAAGACCGGGACCAATATTATTAATTGTAGCTGCCACGGCAGTAAAGTTCGTAATTAAGCCATTGCCATCAAAAGAAATTGCAAACACAGAAAACGCGAACAGAATCATAAAGGTAATAAAATACACATTTGTCGCACGTACTACCTCATGTTCTACTGTTTTGTGCTCAAAATTGATTTTTTTGATGCTTTTTGGATGAATATAAGCATTCAATTCTTTTTTTACAGTCTTGCAGAGAATGACAAAACGTGACACCTTGATTCCGCCTCCGGTACTGCCGGCGCAGGCGCCTACAAACATCAAAAGAACTAATATTGTTTTACAGGTTTGCGACCATAGGTTAAAGTCAATGGTTGAGTAACCGGTTGTTGTAATAATGGATGCCACTTGGAAAGAGGCATGACGCAAAGCATCAAAAATACTTGCAGAAGTATGAAGAATCTGAGTTGTAATAATCGCAATTGAAGCGAAAATAATCAGAAAATAGTATCGTACCTCTTCCATGCGGAATGCCTTTTTAAATTTACGGTATAAAATCAGGTAAAAGGCATTAAAATTCACACCAAACAAAATCATAAAAATAGTAACAACCCATTGTAAATAAGCCGAATAACTGCCCATACTGTCATTTTTAATTCCAAAACCACCGGTCCCTGCTGTACCAAAACTGATGGTGAGGGAATCAAATAAAGGCATGTTACCAAGGAGAAGTAAAACAATCTCAATGATGGTGAGTGTCAAATAAATAACATAAAGAATCCGGGCAGTTGAACGGACTTTTGGTACCAGTTTTTCCACAGATGGTCCCGGGCTTTCTGCGCGCATCAGATTTATATGCGAACCGCCGCTCAGTGGAATGACAGCAAGCAAAAAGACCAGAACACCCATGCCGCCAACCCAATGTGTGAAACTGCGCCAGAAAAGCGAGCAGTGGGAAAGTGTTTCCACATTATTTAAAACACTGGCTCCGGTTGTTGTGAAACCGGAAATGGTTTCAAATAAAGCATCCGGTACGGATGTGATTTCACCGGTCAGTAAAAATGGAATGGAACCAAAAAAACTGAGTACAATCCAGCTTAAGGATGTGGCAACACAGCCTTCTTTTAAATAAAAAACATGATTTTTCGGTTTCCGAAAAGAGAGGAGTACACCAAGGAAGATGCACAGAGCGGAAACAGAAAGATAACATAACCCCTCCGGTTCGCGGTAAATAGCAGCTACAATGGAAGGAATCAGTAAAAGTGCTGCCTCAATCTTTAAAATATATCCGACAATATAGCGGATAATTGATGTATTCATAATTCATTAACTCCTTATAATATCCTGTATATTATCTAAACCGGTATGGGTTGTAACAATCATAACGGTGTCACCAACTTCAATGGTGTCCAAACCACTTGGAATTTGAACCTTGCCGTTTCGATAGATAAAAGAAACCAGCAAATCATTTTTTAACATCAAATCTTTCAGTGGAATACCGGTAACAGAAGATGGTTCATCAACACGAAATTCAATGGCTTCTGCGCGGTTATCAAACATATGATATAAAGTTTCAATATTACTGTTTGTCGAATTCTTTTTCGCACGTACATAGGCAATAATCGCTTCGGATGTAATGTAACGTGGATATATTACACTTCCCAAATCCAACTTACTAATTACATTTTTAAAAGTGCTTCGATTGATTTTAGTTATCAATTTTGCATTGGAAACTTGTTTTGCATGGAGTGTCAGCATAATATTTTCCTCATCAATACCGGTCAATGGAATAAATGCCTGTGCATATTCAATTCCCTCTTCACGTAAAACTTCCTCATCCGTGCCGTCTCCATTAATAATAATTGCTTCCGGCAGTAAAATACTTAATTCCTCGCAGCGTTCCTTGTTCTGTTCAATGATTTTTACATCGATTCCCATGGCAATTAACTGTTTGGCTAAATAGTAAGAAGCCTTTCCACCACCGACAATCATAGCATCTTTTACTTGTTTGGTTTTAAAGCCGATTTTTTTCAGAAAACTGCGGATATGGCGTCTTGGAGCAACAAAAGAAACAATATCGGCCTTTGCCATTTGGAAATTACCACCTGGGATATAAACTTCACCTTCACGTTCGATGGCGCAGATAAGAATTTCATTTGTAATACTTTTTCCTAAGGTGGCAATTGTCATTCCGTCTAATAAATTTCCTTCCGGAATTTTAAATTTTACAATTTCTGCCTGACCATGAGCAAAAGAGTTTACTTCTAACGCTGTTGGCAGATAAAGAATACGGGCTGTCTCAAGGGAAGCTTCTAATTCCGGATTAATAATCATGGTGAGACCAAGTTTTTCTCTTAGGTATCCGGCTTCTTTGCTGTAATCCGGTGTGCGGACACGGGCAATCGCAGCACAGTCTCCGACTTGTTTGGCAACTGTACAGCATAACAGGTTTAATTCATCAGAAGCTGTTACCGCAATAATTAAATCAGCGTTTTCAATTCCGGCCTCCATCTGTACACTATAACTGGCACCATTTCCGACCAGCCCCATAATATCATACAGATTGGACATTTCCTGAACCTTCGCTGCATTTTTATCAATAATGGTAATGTCATGGCCTTCTTTGCTTAATTGCTCGATTAGGGTCATTCCCACTTTCCCACATCCAACAATAATAATATTCAAGCCATTTTTTGATTGTATCTTATTACTGATTTTCATAATAATCTATACCTCCAAAAGTCTGTATCTATTATAGCACGAACGAAAAAAAATACAACCATAGGAATATGATCGTAAATGTCACATTTTAACATGGTATTGTCATAAAAAAATATAGAAAAAATAGAGAAAAAATAGTACGATAGAGAAAAAATAGGAGGATTGTATACATGAACTTAAAGAAACCGCCGATGGGCTGGAATAGTTATGATTATTATGACACAACCGTAAATGAGGAACAGGTTCGGGGAAACGCTGATTATATGGCGGCTCACTTAAAGGAATACGGATGGGAATATGTAGTTGTTGATATTGCCTGGTATTCCTATGAGGCCGGCGAGCAGAGAGAGCGCTTTCAGTATGTTCCGTTCTGCCATGTGGAGATGGATGAATATAGTCGTTTACTGCCATGTGTTAAACGCTTTCCATCCTCTGCCGATGGCAAAGGTTTTGGACCATTGGCGGATTATGTGCACGGGCTTGGACTGAAATTTGGAATTCATATTATGAGAGGAATTCCACGTCAGGCAGCATATCAAAGGACAAAAATTCTTGGCACCGATAAAACAGCAAATGAAATTGCAGACGCTTATTCGATTTGCGGATGGAATCCCGATATGTATGGCGTAACACCGGGTGTTGAGGGGGCGCAGGAGTATTATGATTCCATTGTTTCTCTTTATGCGGACTGGGGAGTTGATTTTATTAAATGTGACGACATCTGTCGTATGGATGCAGATTCCTCCAAAGAGGAGATTAAAATGCTTCATCGGGCGATTGAAAAATGTGGCAGAGATATTGTATTAAGTTTGTCCCCGGGACCGGCACTTGTAGAGGAAAATGAGTTTTATCATGAAAATGCAAATATGTGGCGCATTACCGATGATTTGTGGGATAATTGGGAATCGCTTCGTGATATGTTTGACCGTTGTCACAACTGGCAGGGGCTGACCAGAGAAGGTGGATATCCGGACTGCGATATGCTTCCGTTTGGAATGATTGGAAAGGGGTTTGGCGATGAAAGAAAGTCAGCACTTACCTATGATGAGCAGAAGACAATGATGACACTTTGGTGTATATTCCAGTCACCGCTTATGCTCGGGGCAGAATTAACCAAATTGGATGAAGAAACATTATCGCTGTTATGCAACCAAAAGGTACTTGCATTGTTTGAACTACCGGCAGGACAGGCAAAAGAGATAATTAGAGATGATACGGTGATTGTATGGAAAACAGGAGATTATGCGGCCATTTTCAATGTATCAGGTTTTGACTGCATGGTAAATATCAGTGAATTACTTGAGATTCAGGAAAAAGAATTTGCAAATGACTTATGGACAGGAGAAAAAATCCAAACAAATCAAAAGACAGCAATTTCTGCACATGGCTGCGTTCTTTTGGAAATTTAGTATTAAAAAAGCAAGTCTGCTTATGAGGCTTGCTTTTTTGTTATCTTGATTATTTTGCTGTTGTAAACCAAGAGTAAGTGTTCTTACCGGTCTGAATACGGTAAGTATATGGGGCAAATCCTTTATTTACCAAGACTGCTTTGCCACAAGTTATCGTGTTGCCCGGAGATAACAGCACCTGACCTAAATCATCGACATCTTCAAAGAAGAATCCCCAATCTAAGTTTGTCATCTGTTTTGTAGAGTTTGCTCCGAAGATATTGTAGTAGTAATTAAAAACATCTTTTGCCTTAATTGTCTGTGTACCTGAATGATAGGTAATCTTAAAGCGGAAATACAAATATTCCTCATTTGATTTTGGAACTAAATTAGATGAATTCTTTTTTGCTAATTTAGCGGATTCGGCACCGGAAGCAAAGGACTCTAACTGCATGGAAATTTTCCCGATTTTTTTGCCTTCCTCATAGAAGGTAAAGGAATTGTTGTTATAAGCGGACCTTGGACTTGCCTTTGTTCCTTTTCCAAGTGATCGGTTTTTTACTGTCAGCCGGCAAATCAGCTTTTTGCTGCCAATTTTTGCTGTGATTTTAGTCTTTCCCGCTTTTTTTGCAACTACTTTTCCTTTGGAAGAAACGGTTGCAACGGATTTTTTACCGGAAGTCCATTTTACCTTGCCGGAAGCTTTTTTTACTTTTAATGTGTAATTACTTCCAATATAAAGTGTTAATTTGGATTTATTTAGCTTTGGTGCCACTGCTTTTGCAGTCGAGACATCAGTCAATGTGCCGAGCAGCAAAACGGCGGTTAGTATTTTAGCCATCTGTTTTCTCATTTTGTGTCCCTCCTTGATTTAATTATCTGTATTCTACACCATAAATGTGGAAAAGACAAGGCGGATAGGAACTTTTTGTGGCAAAATATGTGTAATTATGCTAAGATAGGGATAGATTTGTGGTAGGAAAGGAAAGAATTACAATTATGTCAGTTATTGGAAAAGATCATATAAGAAATTTTTGTATTGTAGCACATATTGACCATGGAAAATCAACGCTTGCCGACCGTATTATTGAACGGACCGGACTGCTTACAAGCCGTGAGATGCAGGCACAGGTGCTTGACAACATGGAATTGGAGCGTGAGCGAGGAATTACGATCAAATCACAGGCAGTTCGTCTGGCGTACACGGCAAAAAACGGTGAAGAATATTTGTTTAACCTGATTGATACACCGGGACACGTGGATTTCAATTATGAGGTATCAAGAAGTCTGGCGGCGTGTGAGGGCGCCATTTTGATTGTCGATGCGGCACAGGGAATTGAGGCACAGACGTTAGCAAACTGTTATCTGGCAATTGACCATGATTTGGAAATTATGCCGGTTATCAATAAAATTGATTTGCCGAGTGCTGACCCGGACCGTGTAAAAAATGAAATTGAGGATGTCATTGGAATTGAGGCACAGGATGCCCCATTGATTTCCGCAAAATTAGGAACGAACATTGAAGAAGTGTTGGAGCAGATTGTGAAAAAAATACCGGCACCGCAGGGTGATGATACAGCACCGCTTAAGGCTTTAGTTTTTGATTCTGTTTATGATTCCTATAAAGGGGTTATTATTTTCTGTCGCTTATTTGACGGTATCGTGAAAAAGGGAACGAAAATTCACATGATGGCGACCGGTTTGGAAGAAGAAGTGGTTGAAGTGGGTACTTTTGGTGCCGGTCAGTTTATTCCCTGCGAAGAATTGACCGCGGGCATGGTTGGCTATATTACTGCCAGTTTGAAAAATGTAGAGGGAACACGTGTCGGTGATACCGTAACAGATGCTGAAAATCCATGCAAAGAGGCACTGCCGGGATATAAAAAAGTAATGCCGATGGTTTACTGTGGTCTTTATCCGGCCGATGGTGCCAAATATCAGGATTTGCGCGATGCACTGGAGAAATTGCAGTTAAATGATGCTTCATTACAGTTTGAGGCAGAGACTTCGGTTGCCCTTGGATTTGGTTTCCGCTGTGGATTTTTAGGACTTTTACATTTGGAAGTTATTCAGGAGCGTTTAGAGAGAGAATATAATCTGGATTTGGTTACGACAGCACCGGGCGTTGTTTACCATGTCTATAAAACAAATGGGGAAATGGTTGAAGTAACAAATCCTTCAAATCTCCCGGACCCATCCGAAATTGAGCATATGGAAGAACCGGTTGTGGATGCAGAGATTATGGTGACGACAGAATTTGTGGGAGCCATTATGAAACTTTGTCAGGAAAGACGTGGTGTCTATCAGGGCATGGAATATATGGAAGAGACACGTGCACTTTTGAAATATACACTGCCGTTGAATGAGATTATTTACGACTTTTTTGATTCGTTGAAATCGCGTTCCCGTGGTTACGCTTCCTTTGATTATGAAATGAAGGGCTATGAGACAGCAAGTCTTGTGAAGTTAAACATTTTGATTAACAAAGAGGAAGTCGATGCGCTGTCCTTTATTGTGCATGAAAGTTCTGCTTATGAGCGTGGGAGAAAGATGTGCCAGAAATTGAAAAATGAAATTCCGAGACATCTTTTTGAAATTCCGATTCAGGCAGCCATTGGAAATAAAGTAATTGCCCGTGAAACGGTTAAGGCAGTGCGCAAAGACGTCCTTGCCAAATGTTATGGCGGCGACATTTCACGAAAGAGAAAACTTCTTGAAAAGCAGAAGGAAGGAAAGAAGAGAATGCGCCAGATTGGCAATGTAGAAATTCCGCAGAAGGCATTTATGAGTGTTTTGAAACTGGATGAGGAAGAATAAATGAGTACATTTGGCTTGTATCTTCACATTCCGTTTTGCGTGAAAAAGTGTAATTACTGTGATTTCCTTTCATTTCCTGCCAAAGAAGCGCTGAAAGATGAGTATGTAAAAGCACTTGCTATGGAAATGCGGCTTTGGAAAGATAAGGTGTCAAATGATGTGGTAGATACCATTTTTATCGGTGGAGGAACGCCATCTCTGCTTACGGAGGGGCAGTTTGATGTTTTACAGAATGAAATGGTAAAATCATTTCATTTATCTGATAAAATGGAATATACCATCGAATGTAACCCAGGTACGGTAGACGCTGAAAAACTGAAAAATTATAAAAAGGCTGGCGTAAATCGGATTAGTTTTGGACTTCAGTCGACGATTTCTTCTGAGCTTGCTTGTCTTGGCAGAATTCACAGCTATGACGATTTTTTGGTGAGTTTTCATCAAGCAAGAGAGTGTGGATTTGCTAACATCAATGTGGATTTAATGTCGGCAATTCCTGAGCAGACTGTAGCAGGATACGAGCAGACATTGACACGTGTGTGTGAACTTGCACCGGAGCATATTTCTTCGTACAGCCTGATTTTGGAAGAGGGAACTCCGTTTTACGAAAAGTATGGGGAATGTCCGCCTGTTTCGGAAGAAGAGGACAGGCAGATGTATGAACTGACGAAAGAGAGGCTCTCGGATTTTGGGTATCACCGCTATGAGATATCCAATTATGCCAAAGCAGGAAAAGAGTGTGATCACAACAAAAAATACTGGAAACGTTTTCCTTATCTTGGACTTGGATTAGGAGCGTCATCGTGCATGGAGAATGTGCGGTTTTCCAATGAGCAAAATTTTAAGACTTATGGGCAAAAAATAAAGAATGGGAAATTGCCGGTTGTTGAAAAAGAGGAATTAACAAAGGAAGACTGCATGGCAGAGTTTATGTATCTGGGACTTCGGATGATGGAAGGTGTATCGAGAAAAATGTTTTATCAGAATTTTTTAGTGCCGATGGAAACTTATTATCAAAGTTCCTTAGAAAAGTGCATTCGTGAAGGATTGATAAAGGAAAATGGTGACAGGTATTGCCTGACTGATTTTGGAATTGATGTCAGCAACCGTGTATTTGCAGAGTTTATATAACAAGGAGGGGTTATTATGGAACAAAAAGTAAGAGAGTGTGTAAAACAGATTCGCAAAATTACAGACTTTGAGCCACAGGTCGCTTTGATTTTGGGAAGCGGACTTGGAGCATTAGCGGATGAGATTGAATGCGTGGCATCCATTGATTACCACGAGATTCCGGGATTTCCGGTTTCTACTGTGGCAGGACATAATGGACGGTTTGTTTTTGGATTAATTGGAGACACGAAAGTTGTCATTATGCAGGGGCGCGTTCATTACTATGAAGGTTATTCGATGGAGGATGTTGTTTTGCCGGTTCGTGTGATGTGTTTACTGGGAGCGAAAATCTTGTTTTTGACAAATGCAGCCGGAGGAATCAGTGAGAAGGTGGAGGCAGGAGATTTGATGATGCTGACTGACCAGATTAGTTCCTTTGTGCCATCTCCATTGATTGGAAAAAACGTAGATTCATTTGGCGTGCGTTTTCCGTCCATGGATACAATTTATGATTTGGAGCTACGGAAGATTCTCACAAAAGAAGCAAAAGTTAATGATATTGTTTTAAAGGAAGGTGTTTATCTTCAGACAACGGGACCTGCGTATGAATCACCGGCAGAGGTGAAAATGTTTGGTATGTTTGGTGCTGATGCCGTGGGAATGAGCACGGCGGTAGAGGCAATTGTCGGCAGACATATGGGAATGCGCGTATGCGGTGTCTCTTGTATTTCGAATATGGCGGGAGGAACAGCAGCAAATCCATTGAGTCATGAGGAGGTAAAAGAAGTGGCTGACCGTGTGGCACCGAAGTTTAAAACGCTTGTGAAATCAGCCATTGAAAGGATGTGTTAGGATGTCTTCCATACGATTATATCATGCGAAAATTCTTACGATGGAAGAAGATGCGGAAGTCTTTGATGGAGAAGTACACATAGACGGAAACCGTATTTCTTATGTAGGGGAAAATAATCCGGAGCAGGATAAAAGAAAGTTTACACGGGAAATTGACTGTGAAGGAAATCTTTTAATGCCCGGTTTTAAAAATGCCCACACACATTCTGCCATGACATTTCTTCGATCTTATGCGGATGATCTGCCATTACAGAACTGGTTAAATGACAGGGTGTTTCCGATGGAGGCGAAACTGCAGAAAGGGGATATTGAAATCTTATCCAAGGTGGCAGTTTTAGAATATCTGACAAGTGGAATCACATCGAATTTTGATATGTATGTGGATAATTATCAGCATGCCAAAACATCGGTTCAAATGGGATTTCGTACAGTTTTTTGTGGCGAACTAAATAATTTTACCGGTTCGCTTGCACGCACAAGGGAGGAATATGAAACGCTGAACAAGGGGGATGAACTGGTGTCATTTCGCCTTGGTGTTCATGCTGAATATACAACAAGCCGCGAATTGTTAGAGGGCATGGCAGAACTTGCTCATGAATACAAACAGCCGGTGTATCTGCATCTGGCAGAGACCAAAAAAGAAGTGGAAGAATGTAAAATGCGTTATGGTATGTCACCGGTCCAGTTTTTGGATTCAATTGGTTTATTTGACTATGGCGGTGGTGGTTTCCACGGTGTCTGGATGGATGAAACAGACCGGAATATTTGCAGGGAGAAAAAGGTGTCGATTGTTACGAATCCTTCATCCAATGCAAAACTTGCGAGTGGAATTGCGGATTTACCTGCTTTAAAAAAGGCGGGAATTAACCTGGCGATTGGCACGGATGGACCGGCGAGCAATAATGCGCTTGACATGTTCCGGGAAATGTATTTAGCAGCAGTTCTTCCGAAGTTAAAATATGAGGATGCAGCGGTTATGGATGCCGCAGATGTTTTAAAGATGGCTACAACCGGTGGTGCACTGGCAATGGGGCTGCCGGAATGCATGTATGTAAAGGAAGGCCAGTTTGCTGATTTGATTTTAATTGATTTACAGCGGCCAAATATGCAGCCTGTGCATAATCTTGTGAAAAACTTAGTATACAGTGGTAGTAAAGAAAATGTGAAAATGACGATGGTAAATGGCATGGTTCTCTATGAAAATGGCGAGTTTTTTGTGGGAGAAAGTCCATCGGAAATTTATGCAAAAGCAAATGAAGTTACTAAGCGGATTACTCAGTAACTTCAAATTCTTCTAATTGTTCGGCTAACCGTTCCCATTGCTCCATAGCGGTAGTGAGAGCGGTTTCTTTTTCTTCGCGGGCGGTTGATAATTCGTTTAGTTTATGAGCATTGCATGCATATTCCGGACGCATCAGTTCCTCATCAAGATTTGCAATGTCCGTTTCCAGTGCCTCAATTTCTTGTTCGGTTTTTTGATATTCGTTCTCAATTTTTCGCTTTTTCGCTGCCAGTTTTTTCTGCTCCTGCCAGTCAAGCTTACCTTCTTCTTTTGTATCTTTTTTTGCAGAAGTTTGTATGGTTTTATCGTTATTTGTTAAAAAGCGGCTTTCCACCGTATCTTTTTTCTCCAGATAGTACGCATAATTTCCACTGTAGGAGAGCAGTTTGTGCCTAGTTAAATCCAAAATTCTTGTGGCGGTGCGGTTGATAAAATAACGGTCATGCGAGACGTAAAGCACGGTTCCCTCATATTTATTAATTGCGGATTCCAAAATTTCCTTGGAGGTAATATCCAAATGGTTGGTCGGCTCGTCAAGAAGTAAAAAGTTTGCCTTTGACAGCATCAGTTTCGCCAATGATACACGACCTTTTTCACCACCGCTGAGAAGATGAATCGGTTTAAAAACATCATCTCCCGTAAATAAAAAGGCAGCGAGAACATTACGAATTGCTGTATTTGTTAAATCCGGGTAATCATCCTGAATTTCTTCAAAGATGGTTTTATTATCGTTAAGCATCTGATGTTCCTGGTCATAGTAACCGATTTCGACATGAGAGCCGGTTACGGCACTTCCTTCATCAACCGGAATCATTCCCTGAATTAATTTTAAAAGTGTTGTTTTGCCGGTTCCATTCTTGCCGATAATTGCCACCTTTTCGCCTCGTTTAATTGAAAAGGAAAGATGGTCAAACAAGTGGTTTTCTCCAAAACTTTTGGCAAAATCCGTGACCGTCAAAACATCATTTCCACTGATTACTGAAGGAGTCAGGGAAAGAGAAAGTGATTTTTCGTATTCCACCGGCTTTTCTACACGCTCGATTTTGGCTAACATTTTTTCACGGCTTTCCGCACGGCGAATTGACTTTTCACGGTTAAAGGATTTTAATTTCTGGATGACGGCTTCCTGGTGTTTGATTTCCTGTTGCTGGTTATAGTAGCGGTGAATCATTTCCTCGCGTAATTTTTCTTTTTTTTCGGAATAACTGGTATAGTCACCGGTAAAAGTTATTACTTTGCCGTGGTCAATTTCAATAATTTTCTCGGCGATGCGGTCGATGAAAAAGCGGTCGTGAGAGACAACTAAGACACTCCCCTTGTAACCGTTTAAATAGTTTTCCAGCCAGCGCACGGATTCCAAATCTAAGTGGTTTGTAGGCTCATCCATCAACAATAAGTCCGGTTCTGATAACAGAAGTTTACCAAGAGCAACCCTTGTTTTTTGTCCACCGGAGAGATTGTTGATGCACTGGTGCATCGCTTCTCCGCGAAAGCCAAGACCGTTAATGACGCCGAGAACTTTACTTTTGTAAGTATATCCTTCACCATCTTCAAAAGCCGTTTGCAGCTTATGGTATTGGTTTAACACACGCTCTAATTCGGCACCTTCTAAAGTTGTCATTTGCTGCTCCATTGCACGGATTTTTTCGTCCATTTCAATGACATCCGATTTGACAGCCAATAATTCCTCATAAATTGTTTTGTTTGAGTGATATCCCTGCTGCTGTGGAAGATAGCCGATGGTACTTCCTTTAGCTGTTACAATTTCACCGGAATCTGCCGGAAGTTCACCGACAATGATTCGCAGCAGTGTTGTTTTGCCGGCACCGTTAATTCCTACGATGGCAGCGCGTTCACCTTCATTTATATGAAAAACAGCATCTGACAAAACGGTTTCGTCTGCAAATGCCTTTGAAATATGATTGCATGCTAATATCATAATGATTGAATCCTCCAAAAAACTTCTAACAAAAACATATTTTATAATAATTTTAATTTTTTTGCAACATTTTGCCGTTTTCAATCGTCTTATTTTATGAACACCAAAAAAAGGAAAGGGTGGTTACTATGTGTATCAATCGAATTTATTACGGAGAAGAGGCAATCAGCCGCATTGAGCGCAATGAAGAAGGCAAAAGAAACTGGCTTTCGAAAAAAGAAAAAAAGAAAGTTAAAAAAGTTTCTTTGTGGAAGATTACAAAAGAGTCCTTTGATTTAAATGCACTCTGCGAATTTCCGAATCTTGAAGTGATAGAGATAGCAGGATTTGATGAGTTTAAGCCATTGGAGTTAAAACATATTGAGGTTTTATATCAATTTCGCAGATTAAAATGCCTGCGTTTGTCTTCCTGCCTGATTCCGGAGCCGTTTGAGAAGGGAAAATGGAAACATTTGCGGACATTGGAGATTGACTAATTTTTAACATTCCATTATAATAAGTACAGACAGCTTTTTTTATGGCTGATTTGTACTTTTTATTTTCGTTGGAGGATACTTTTGTGGCAGATAAAAAGATTTCAGCGGCAGTAATTAAGCGTTTGCCGCGGTATTATAGATATTTAAGCGAATTATTGGATAACGGAATTGAGCGTATTTCATCCGGGGAGTTAAGTAAGCAAATGAAAGTGACAGCATCTCAAATCCGACAGGATTTTAATAATTTTGGCGGTTTTGGTCAGCAGGGATATGGTTATAATGTTCCTTATTTGAAAAATGAAATAGGTAAAATTTTGGGACTTGACAGGGATTACCATGTCATTATTCTTGGTGCCGGTAACTTAGGGCATGCACTTGCCAATTATGCCGGTTTTGAAAAACGAGGATTTGTGGTATCGGCAGTTTTTGATGTCAGTCCGGATAAGATTGGCAAAAAGATTGGTCATACGATGGTTTATGACATGAAAGACTTAGAAGGATATGTAAAAGGACATACGGTAGATATTGCAGCACTTACGCTGCCGAAATCAATTGCACCGGCAGTGGCGAAACAGCTTGTACAGTATGGTGTTAGTGCATTTTGGAATTTTGCGGCCACCGATTTGAATCTTCCGGGAAATATTGCGGTTGAAAATGTACATCTGGCAGAAAGTTTGATGCGGCTTTCCTACAATATTTCTAACTTACCAGAATAGGAGGAATGGTATGAAACGACGAGACTTAGAATTTGAAACGCTGGTGAGAGAAGCTTTAAAAGGGAAAAAGGTTCCTATTCTAGTGTTGGACCGTCGCTGGCATACCTTGTTTCCGCAGGGAGAAAAACCGGCTGAGATTATCCAGCTTGAGGAGAAATTAAATCAACTGCTCAAAAGGCAGGGGTATTTAGTAAATGACATCAAAGATTTAAAAAAGACGAAAAAGAAATTGATGGAAGGCATTGTGGCTGGGATGAATGATGCAGAGCCTTTACGTGATAAGAAGAAGAAAAACCAGCAGCGTCTTCTTTTGGAAATCAAAGAGCGGATAGAGACGGAATCAGATGAATTGATTGAACTTCCGAGAATGATAAAAAGGGCAAATGAAGAACTGCTTGCTACAGGGGCACATTATTGTTTTGAGCGTCTGGCAAATGGAGATGAGCAGTTGAAAATTGTAAAGCAGGAAATTGAAGAACTCCGCATTTCCCTCCGTGAGAAAACGGAATGGAAAGATGATTTAGAGGAGAGTATGGACAGTGCCTATTCTTTGATGCATGGGTTGTTAGGTCATGACGTAATGAATTTATATGATAAAAGGAAGGGAAAAGAATGATACTTGGAATTGGTGTAGATTCCATTGAGATTTCCCGTGTTGTAAAAGCGATGGAAAAAGAGCATTTTGTCCATCGCATTTTTACGGAAAAGGAACGGGCGGAGATGGAACACGCAAAAAGGAGAGGTGCTTCTGATTTTGCCGGGAAAGAAGCGGTAGTAAAAGCATTTGGTACCGGCTTTGCGGGCATTGATGCCTGTGAAGTGGAAATTCTGCGAAGAGAAAGCGGTGCCCCCTATGTTACGCTTTATGGTGCAGCGAGAAAAAAAGCAGAAGAAATGGGGATTACCGATTGGAAGATTTCTATCACAAATACAAAGGAAGTTGCGACGGCATTTGTGATTGCTGTGGCAGACGATGTAAAAGAATAGAAAGAAGGAACTTTTATGAAAGAGATGTATTCCGGTGAACAGGCGAAAGCAATTGATACCCATGCTATTGATACAATGGGGATGCCAAGTCTTGTTTTGATGGAAAAGGCGGCGATGTCGGTGGTTTCCGTCCTTTTGGAGAAAGCCGGACCATCGGATACTTTTTTATGTGTATGTGGAATTGGAAACAATGGCGGTGACGGCGTCTGTGTGGCACGTATCTTACATGAAATGGGATATCAGGCGGCAGTTACAGTCGTAGGAAATTCGGAACATATGTCAGAAGAAATGAAAACACAGCTTGTAATTGCTTCGGTATGTGACGTCCCGATTCTTGCCTATTCGCTTGTTTCGATGGATGAATACGACATTTTAATTGATGCCGTCTTTGGAATCGGACTTTCCAGAGAAGTAACCGGTGTGTATGAACAGGTTATTTTAGATATGAATCAAAGTGGCGTGACGGTTTATTCATTAGATATTCCGTCCGGTATTCATGCAAAAAGTGCGAAAGTGTTAGGCTGTGCCGTACAGGCTGAAGCGACGATTACCTTTGGCGTGAACAAAACCGGGCTTGTTTTGTATCCGGGGTGTGAATATGCCGGAAAAGTTTATGTGGCGGATATTGGATTTCCAAGGAAAAGCGTTGATTTCGCGCAGGCAGATGCTTACTATTATGAGCCGGATGATATTGTTTATAACCTTCCAAATCGCATCGCTCATTCACATAAGGGAACGTTTGGAAGAGTGGTTGTAATTGCCGGGTGTGATACTATGAGTGGCGCCTGCTTTCTGTCTGCAAAAGCTGCATATCGTATGGGAGCAGGACTTGTGCATGTCGTATCGACACCATCAAACCGGGATACACTGCTTAGTGCACTGCCGGAAATTCTTTTTTCAACCAGAGAGGAAATAAAAAAAGTACTTCCGCTTGCAAGTGCTGTCGTGATTGGACCGGGAATTGGTTTATCCAAACAATCAGAGGAACTGGTGGATTACGTCTTAGCAAATACAAAAGTTCCGACTGTGGTAGACGGTGATGCGATAACCATTTGTGCAAAAAAAGATATTACGTTTCGGGATAATTTTGTCTTAACACCGCATGTTAAGGAAATGAGTGTGCTAACCGGGATTCCGATACCCAAACTACAAGAGGATATTTTAGGGACAACGAAAAATACGGCAAAAACGAGAAATTGTATTTTGGTGCAAAAAGATGCAAGGACTGTTGTCTCGGATGGGACGGAATGTTATGTCAATGTTTCCGGAAATAATGGAATGGCAACCGGTGGTTCGGGTGATGTGCTGACCGGGGTGATTAGCGGTCTGCTTGCCCAGAATGTGAATCCGTTTTTGGCTGCAAAGCTCGGTGTTTACCTGCATGGTCTTTCCGGTGATGTGGCAGCAAAACAGAAAAGTCCATATGGAGTCATGGCATCTGATTTGCTGGATGGTTTGACCGAGGTTCTTACAAATACAAAATGTTTTCAGAAAGAAGGAAATGAAAATGAAACAGTTTAATCGTACTTATGCAGAGGTTAATTTAGATGCCATCCGGCATAATATCGATGAGGTACATAAAAATATAAAAGAAGGAACAAAGGTAATGGCAATTGTGAAGGCAAATGCTTATGGGCATGGTGCCGTACAGGTTGCGAAGGCATTATATGATCAGGTAGATGCTTACGGAGTTGCCATGATAGAGGAAGCCATAGAACTTCGAAAAGCAGGAATTGATAAACTGATTTTGATTTTAGGATATACCGGAGAAGAATCCTATGAGGATTTGGTGCAATATCAGATTTCCCAGACTGTGTATACGTGGGAAATGGCAGAGCAGTTAAGTGAGACAGCATTAAAACTTGGAAAAAAAGCAAAGATTCATATAAAAGTTGATACCGGAATGAGCCGGATTGGTTTTATCCCTTGTGAAGAATCTTTGGATACGGTAGAAAAAATTTCGAAACTGCCGGGACTGGAAGTTGAAGGAATCTTTACGCATTTTGCCAGAGCTGACGAGAAAACCATTGAGCCGGCAAGAGAACCTTTTAGAAAATATATGGCTTTTGTCGAAGAATTAGAGAAACGCGGTGTTAAGATTCCAATTCACCATGTGTCAAATAGTGCTTCAATTATTGGATTTTCGGAAGCTAACCTTGATATGGTGCGTTCCGGTATTACGACTTACGGACTGTATCCGTCTGATGAAGTGGCAAAGGATGTTCTTGTATTGGAACCTGCCATGCAATGGAAATCGATTATTTCTTATATAAAGACCGTAGAGCCGGGAACGAGTATCAGTTACGGTGGTACATTTACGGCGAAGGAAAAAATGACGGTCGCTACAATTCCGGTTGGTTATGCTGATGGCATGAAACGTGATTTGTCAGGCAAAGGACGTGTTTTGATTCATGGACAGTATGCACCGATTTTAGGAAGAATCTGTATGGACCAGTTTATGGTGGATGTGTCTCATATTAAAGAAGCTGCAATCGGAGATACGGTAACAATTTTTGGAAAAGATGGAGAAAAAAATATCCCCGTTGAGGAGATTGCAGAAAAATCACATTCATTTAATTATGAGTTTGTATGCAGTATTACAAACCGTGTGCCTAGAAAATATTTAGGAGAATAATAAAAGCTTTTGAACAAATTGAATATCGCTTCGTATATTGGGAATAATAGGAATATCAAATGAGGGAGTGTGAAACCATGATTGTAAAACGAGGCGATATTTATTATGCAGATTTACGACCGGTCATTGGCTCCGAACAGGGTGGAGTGCGGCCGGTTCTTATTATACAAAATGATATGGGCAACCGTTATAGCCCGACGGTTATTTGTGCGGCAATTACAAGCCAGCTGCACAAGGCAAAACTGCCAACGCATGTAGCATTGGATGCACACAAATATGGAATTGTAAAAGATTCTGTGATTCTTTTGGAACAGGTTCGTACGATTGATAAATCCCGATTACGTGAAAAAGTGTGTCATTTGGACACGGAAGCAATTGAAAAGATTGATACTGCATTATGTGTCAGTTTGTCACTGTCTACATAAGAATGAAAAAATCTCTACAACAGAAAAGACACCTCTGGGAGGAGGTGTCTTTCCTGACACCCGAAGGTGTCAAAGCGTATAATAGGGTGGGAGTAGAAAGTTATAAACTTTCCAAGTGTTAATATACAGATAGTGTGTGTCAAAAATATGTCAGCTTTCAAAAAGTTGCATATTTTTTTCTTTTTATTGATGTGGCATTTGTATATGTGCTATACTAGGCATATGAAAGTAAAGGAAGAAACATTATGCAGTATACGATATTATGTGTAGGAAAAATAAAAGAAAAGTTTTATACAGATGCGGTAAATGAATATAAAAAGCGTTTGTCGCGGTATGCGAAAGTAGATATTATAGAAGTTTCGGATGAGAAAACACCGGAACAGGCATCGGATTTGCAGCAGGAGCAGATACGGCAAAAGGAGGCAGAACGTCTGCTTTCCAAAATAAAAGATTCGATGTATGTGATTGCACTTGATTTAAAGGGAAAGAAATTTGACTCAGAAGGATTTGCAAAGCACCTTTCAATGTGTATGAATCAGGGGAAAAGCCACATTGCCTTTGTGATTGGAGGGTCTCTTGGCTTACATACATCCTTACTTGACCGTGCGGATGAGAGGCTGTCATTTTCGGATTTTACCTTTCCCCATCAATTGATGCGCGTTATTTTGTTTGAGCAGATTTATCGTGCAAACCGCATTATGAATCATGAACCATACCATAAATAAGGAGGAGAGATATGCGTTATCCATCGTTTATTGAAAAAGGAAATACCATTGGATTTGTTGCACCATCGTTTGGCTGTGCGGGTGAACCGTATTATTCTGCCTTTCAAAACAGTCTGAAAAAATGGAATGCGCTTGGTTTTAAGACTGAATTAGGGTTTAACTGTTATGCGTCAGATGGTGTAGGAATCAGTAGCAGCCCGAAAAAATGTGCGGCTGAATTTATGGAATATTATAAGAAAGAAACAAATCAGGCATTGATTTCCTGTGGCGGTGGTGAGTTAATGTGCGAAATACTTGAATATATTGACTTTGGACAATTAAAGCGATTGCCGCCTAAGTGGTTTATGGGGTACTCAGACAATACAAATCTGATTTTTTTACTTGCAACACTGACCGATACGGCAGCAATTTACGGTCCAAATGTAGGAGCTTTTGGTATGGAGCCGTGGCATGCATCGATTCAGGATGCCTATGAATTACTGCAGGGGAAAAAGTTTGAGATGCAAAATTATCCGATGTGGGAAAAGGAATCACTAAAAGATGAACAGCATCCGTTGGCTGCCTATCATGTCACAGAGCCTTTTCTTCTTCATACCAATAAGAAAGAAGGCGAATCTTTCAAGATTGAGGGACGACTGCTTGGGGGATGCTTAGATTGCTTATCTCATTTGAGGGGAACGAAATTTGATAAGGTAAAGGAATTTAATCAAAAATATGAAGATGATGGTATTCTTTGGTTTTTGGAATCCTGTGATTTGAATGTATTTGAGATGAGAAGAACTTTGTGGAGTTTGAAGCAGGCGGGCTGGTTTGATACTTGTCGTGGCTTTCTGATTGGACGTCCCGGTGTACAGGGGCAGATAATTGCTGGACTTGACCAATACGAAGCGGTTCTTTCTATATTAAGTGAGTTTGATGTGCCAATTTTTATGGATTTGGATATCGGACACGTGGCACCGATGATGCCGCTTATCTGCGGTTCCTATGGTAAAGTGACAGTAGTTGGAAATGACTGCTGTATTGCGATGAGTTTGCAATAATAAGGAAAGAAGAGGGGATATAAATGGCACTGATTTATCTTGTTGAAGATGATGATGGAATTGGAGAAATTGAAAGTTTTGCACTAAAAAATGCTGGGCATGAGGTGGCACTTTTGACAAGCGTTTCCGCTTTTTGGAAAGCGTGCAAAAAAAAAATACCGGATTTGATTGTGATGGATGTGATGTTACCGGATGCAGATGGTTTTCATATCGTGAAAGAAATCCGTGAAAAAGAATTGTATGCAAAGATTCCGATTCTTATGGTTTCAGCCAGAGATTCAGAGTTGGATATTGTGAGGGGGCTTGACTGTGGGGCAGATGACTATTTGACAAAGCCATTTGGTGTAATGGAATTTGTTTCACGTATCCGGGCTTTGCTGCGACGATTTTCGAGCAAAAAGAAACAAATTTCTGTCATTGGAAACCGGCAGAAAATCGAATTAAATAAGGACGCCAGAGAAGTTTTTGTAAAAGGGGAAAAATGCCCGCTTACTTACAAAGAATTTGAATTACTGCAGGTACTGATGAGCCATGCAGACCAGGTGATGACAAGGGATTCTTTGATGGAGTTAATTTGGGGTGTTGATTTTTTTGGAGAATCGAGAACATTAGATATGCATATTCGGACGCTGCGAAAAAAACTTGGTGAAGCCGGCAGCCAGATACAAACGATACGAAATGTCGGATATTGTTTCCGAAAAACGGAGGATGAAACAGAATGAAAAAAAGGATGCAGTTAAACTTTATGGCAATTGCTATGATATCGATGATTGCCGTGTTGTTATTAACAACGGTTGTGTTTTATAATTTGTTTCAAAATGAGGTCATTGAGAATCTTCACACCTGTGCCGATATGTTAGGAGAGGATTTAGTAAATTATAAAGATACTGACCGCATTATCTCGCAGAAAAAAGTTGATAACATACGCGTGACACTGATTGACAAAGACGGAGTTGTCTTAGCTGATTCGGATGTAAATGCAGACGTTTTAGGAAATCACAAAGAACGTCCCGAAGTAAAAGAGGCGATAGAAAAGGGAAGTGGAAAATCCATCCGAACCTCTAATACATTATCTCATGCTTCTTATTACTATGCAATACGGTTAAGCAATGGTAATATTCTCCGTTTGGCAAAAGAAAGTCAGAGTTTTATTAGCTTTTTGATACGAGTTTCACCATTTATTGGAGGAATTGCGATTCTTTTGTTTGTGGTGTCTATCTTTTTATCAAGATTATTTGCGAAAAGTATTGTTAAACCGATTGAAATGCTTGCAAAGAACATGGATCGCGAGGAACTGGCAACCGGTTACAAAGAATTAACTCCTTTTTTGAATACGATTCAAAAGCAGCACCGGGATATTGTAAAAAGTAGTAATATGCGGCAGGAATTTACGGCGAATGTTTCCCATGAATTGAAAACGCCTTTGACATCAATTTCCGGTTATTCGGAACTGATTGCCGGAGGAATGGCAAAGGGAGAAGATGTGGTGCGTTTTGCCGGGGAAATCCAGAAAAATTCGTCGCGTCTTCTGACTTTGATTAATGATATTTTGCAGTTGTCTGAATTGGATACAAGAAATTTTAACGATGATTTTGCATGGGTGAATTTTGCAGATACAGTTCGTAACTGCGTGGATTTGCTTGCTTTGACGGCAAAAAAGAGAAATGTTACGCTTCATCTGGAGACAGTGCCGGAAGTTGTAATGATTCATGGCGTGGCAAAAATGCTGGAGGAACTGGCATATAATTTAATTGATAACGGAATTCGCTATAATAAAGAAAACGGTCAGGTTGTAGTGTGTTTGGCGGAAACGGAAAATACCGTCATATTTTGTGTAAAAGACACCGGAATTGGCATCAGCAAAGAAAATCAGGAACGTATTTTTGAACGTTTTTACCGGGTGGACAAGGGGCGTTCGAGAGAAACCGGCGGAACCGGACTTGGACTTGCTATTGTAAAGCATATTGTGGCAGTTCATCATGCGGATATTGAAGTAACAAGCGAGGAGGATAAAGGAACTGAGATTACAGTGACTTTTCATAAGGAAAATGAATGATTGGATACGAGGGATGAAAAAAGGACTGCCGATTGCAATCGGTTATTTGTCGGTGTCCTTTACATTTGGTGTAAAAGCAGTAAATGCAGGAATTCCTGTGTGGATTACGATTTTGATTTCTGTTGCCAATGTAACATCCGCCGGACAGTTTGCCGGAGTGGCAATTATGGCAGCACATGGCAGTTATTTAGAAATGGCAATGACTACGTTTATTATTAATGTGCGATACATGTTGATGTCGTTTTCTTTATCGCAGAAAGTGGACAAGAAGATGACTTTACGCCAGCGGCTGATGATTGGCTATGGTATTACGGATGAGATTTTTGCAGTGTCATCAATGGAGACAGAATCTTTGTCGGCGCGCTTTATGTATGGCTTGATTACGGTGCCGGTCTTTGGATGGACAGTTGGCACCGCAGCCGGGGCACTTGCGTCTCAGATTATGCCGGGGGCTTTATCAGCTGCGATGGAACTTGGTCTGTATGCGATGTTTATTGCAATTATCATACCGCCGGCAAAAAAGAGCAAGGCCGTTTTATTTGTTATTGGCATTGCTGTTATCTGCCAGTGTATTTTTACTGCGACACCGGTACTCAAAGAAATTTCCATTGGCTTTCAGGTGATTCTTTCTACCGTGATTGCAGCATCTATAGGAGCGTTTATGTTCCCGGTAAAAAAGGAGGTTAAAGCATGACAGAGCAGTTGATTTATATTGCGGTAATGGCAGTGATTACCTATCTGATTCGCGTTCTTCCAATTACGGTGTTTCGAAAAGAAATTACATCGCAGTGGCTTACGTCCTTTTTGTATTATGTGCCTTATGCGGTATTGGCGGCACTTACGTTTCCGGCTATTTTTACGGCAACCGGAAATGTAGTTACTTCTACGGCGGGAACGCTTGTGGCACTTGTTCTTGCATATTTTGATATGGGACTTGTGATTGTGGCAGTTGGGGCAGTGGCAGGAGCGTTACTTGCTGGTATTTTTTTATGAAAGGAGGAAAGGTGAATGATGAAAAGAATTTTTACGATGATTTTGGCAGTTATGGTGTGCATGATGTGTGGGAAGGTGGATTGTCAGGCAAAACGGGCACTTTCTTCATATTCTACGCGGTCGTATGATTGGGGATTAGGACAGAATTTAAATCACAAAAAACCGAATGGAACCGGACCGACAGGATGGAAATGCAAAAAAGACCATGCTTATTACATAGGAAAATGTTCAAAAAAGAACAAGGTTGTATATCTGAGTTTTGATTGCGGCTACGAAGCCGGATATACGAAGAAAATTTTGAATACACTGAAAAAACACCATGCAAAAGCAATCTTTTTTGTGACAAAAGATTATATTATGTCAAATCCGGGATTGGTAAAGAAAATGAAAAAAGAGGGTCATCTCGTAGGAAATCATACCACACACCATCCAAGAATGGCAAAACTGAGTGTAAAACGTATTCAGAGAGAAATCAAAGACTGCGAAAAAGTAATGAAAAAGAAGTCTGGTTTTAAAATGGATCCTTTTATCCGTCCGCCGGAGGGAAACTTTAGCATGCGGAGTATTAAGGTGGCTAAATCAATGGGATATTCGACGATTTTTTGGAGTTTAGCTTATTATGATTACGACACGGCCAATCAGCCGGGAAAGAATTTTGTGATTCGCAAATTTAAGACTTATTACCATAATGGAATGATTCCACTGATTCATGCGTGCTCAAAGTCAAATACCGAGGCGTTGGGAGAAGTTCTTACTTTCCTTAAGAAAAAGGGATTTCGCTTCGGAACTTTAGACGAATTTGCAAAAAACAGTTGACGTATGGGAATTTTATGGTATAATCTTAGGTAGTGCGAAAAAATACCCGATCAGTTGTATTGAAGCACAATCTACAACTGGAGGGAGGTAAGGTGTGATACAATGTCTAGTGTAACAGTTAAAGAAAACGAATCATTGGATAGCGCATTGCGCCGTTTCAAGAGAAACTGTGCAAAAGCTGGTATTCAGCAGGAGATTCGTAAGAGAGAGCATTATGAAAAACCAAGCGTAAGACGTAAGAAAAAGTCTGAAGCGGCTCGTAAAAGAAAATACAAATAAGAAGCACATATGAGAAAGTCTGTTTTCATAAACTATTATGGAGACAGACTTTTTCTTATGCTTTGGAACCGCAACCGTAGGAATGGCATAGAATAAAAGAAAAGGGCTGTGTTTTTATGGGAAACCTTTCGGAAAAACTTCATTTGGCACCGGATATTTTAGGAAATACAACGGTTGTGAATTTGTATGGAAAAGAAATGGCATTGGTTGAGAACTACCAGTCCATTATTGATTATACATCCGAGCAGATTAAGTTACAGGGAAGACACAACAAATTGATTGTCCGCGGTACGTGTCTTAGAATAGACCGGTTTACCAAAGAAGATTGTAAAATATATGGTGAAATCTGCTGTGTTGAGTACATTGGCACATAAGGGGGAATTGGACTGAAGTGGTTACAGGGCTATGTTGTCTGCCAATCGCATAAAGGAAGTTTCGAGCGTTTTATGAATATGTGCCGTCATCACGGCATTTTATTATGGGGAGTAAAAAGAGAACAAGCAGTAGAATTTTGTGTTTGTGTGAAAGATTTTAAAAAGATGAAACCCATTGTCTATAAAACGAAATTACATCCGCAGATTAAAAAAAAGAAGGGTTTTCCTTTTTATATCAGGAGAATGAAGAAAAACTGGACTTTTTTTTCGGGCTTTCTGCTCTTTTTCTTCCTTTTGCATTTTTTGTCTACCTTTGTCTGGCAAATTCAGTTTCAGGGACAGGTTACTTATACGAAAGAAACACTATTAAAAACCGTAAATTCTCTACAGGTATACCGCGGAATGAAACGGCGCAGCCTGCACTGTGATACAATTGAAAAAAGTATTCGTCAAAAGCATCCGGATATCAGCTGGGTGTCTGCAGAAGAAAAAGGAAGTCTTCTTGTGATTTCTATAAAAGAAGCGAATCCGGAAGTAGGACGGGAACGCGCAGGTCGGTTCTGTCACCTAGTAGCAGAAAAAAGCGGAATTGTTAAAAAAATTGTTGTAAACCGCGGTGTGGCATGTGTTAAGCCGGGACAAAAGGTGAAAAAGGGGCAAATTTTGATTTCCGGGATTGTTCCGGTTACCGGAGATGATGAGACGGTTGTGGATAAGATGGGAGTGGTAGCAAAAGGAGAGGTTTTACTTGTCTGCGACAGCAAATTTTCTAAAGAAATCCCGGTGAAGGTCTGCGAAAAGGAATATACAGGGAAAAAAATCTACCAGACTGAGTATGAAATCAATCACAAGACTTTCGTGATAAAAAATCCAATTAAACGGTTTAATAACGCTAAGAAATATGATATAATAACAACGATATTGCCCAAATGGGAGGATTTACCGATTCCTTTTACTTTTACGAAACGAAAAAAGGAGTTTCGAGAGTATACGTTTGTGATTCGAAAGAGAAACCGCAAAGAAATTTTTAAAGAGGGAAAGCGGCTGTATCAGAAATTATTGCGGCAGTGCAGACAGGATGGATTGGAGATTCTTTCAAAGGAAGCGAAAATAACCAAACAAAATGAAAAGGACTGGTTAATCAGTGGACAGATTCGTTTCCTTTGCAAAAAAACAAGGAAACAATATATCGCAGAGAGCGAACTTAAGATTGATAAGAAAGCAGAGGAAAAGCAGGATGGAGACTCATGAAGTAATCTTAGAGATTCCTTTGGAGCATGAAAGGAATTTGTTTGGCGGTCTTGACTGCCATGTAAAGAAGATTGAACGAACGCTTCGGGTAAGCGTAATTCTGCGCGATGGTGCGGTTAAACTGGTAGGAAGTAAATCGGCAGTTGAACAGGCAAAAAATGTATTTTCGGAGCTTCTTACACTTTCGGAGCGTGGGAATACGATTACGGAGCAGAATGTAGATTATGTTCTAGCACTATCGAAGGAACATTCGGATGTGTCATTAGCAGAGATTGACAAAGAATTGATTGGCTACACCATTCAGGGAAAACCGATTAAGCCAAAAACCAGAGGCCAGCAGAAATATGTAAACCAGATACGAGAAAAAATGATGGTGTTTGGAATCGGACCGGCGGGAACCGGAAAGACCTATTTGGCGATGGCTATGGCAATTCAGGCATTTAAAAATGATGAAGTCAGTAAAATTATTTTGACAAGACCGGCGATTGAAGCGGGAGAAAATCTCGGCTTTCTGCCGGGTGATTTACAGAGTAAAATTGACCCGTATTTAAGACCCTTATATGATGCACTTTACCAGATTATGGGAGCGGACAGTTTTATTAAGAACTCTGAAAAAGGCCTGATTGAAGTGGCGCCACTTGCTTATATGCGAGGAAGAACGTTAGATAATGCGTTTATTATTCTTGATGAGGCGCAGAACACAACGCCGGCACAGATGAAAATGTTTTTGACGCGTATTGGATTTGGTTCAAAAGTTGTGATAACCGGCGATTTGTCGCAGAAAGATTTACCTTTTCAGACACAATCCGGTCTGGAACAGGCATCGAAAGTATTGGAACAGGTAGAGGATATCGGTTTTTCCTATCTGACCAATAAAGATGTGGTGCGTCATCCGTTAGTACAGAAAATTGTACATGCCTATGAAAAGTATGAGGCACGTGAAAACTACAAAGAGTCGCGTAAAAAAGCAAGCACACAGACAAAGAAAGCAGGAAAACGATGACAATTTATTTAGAAGATATGGGAGAAGTTACTTTTCCTTTTGAGCCGGAAGAGCAAATTAAGAAACTGGCAGCATTTGTTACGGATTTTGTGAAGTGCCCCTATGAGCCGGAAATTAGTGTTACTCTTGTTACAAAGGAAGAAATTCATGAACTCAACCGAACACACCGGAATGTTGACAGGCCAACGGATGTGCTTAGTTTTCCGATGATGGAATATGATGCCCCGGCGGATTTTTCGGGGGAGAAGTTCTGCAAGACACTTACTGTTTCCCCAGAATCAGAAGAAATGATGTTAGGAGATATTGTTTTGTGTTCGGAGGTTGTATGCGAACAGGCAGAAGAATATGGACACTCGTTACTGCGAGAGTTTTCATTCTTAGTTGTACACAGTCTTCTTCATTTGTTTGGCTATGACCATATGGAAGAGGATGAAAGGGCAGAAATGGAAGAAAAGCAGCGTGAAATCATGAAAAAGTTACAAATTTTGAGATAATGAGACTGCGAAAGTGAGGGTAATATGAATCAGAAACAGAAAAAAATTGTTTTAGCTTTATGTGGGATTGCGGTGTTATCACTGATTGCCGCAGGATTGTATCTGGCTTGTGGAAGAAAGTCTTTGCAGAAAAATAATCCGCAGACGGACAAGCAAGTTCAGACAAAGCAACAGGAAAATGAGCCGCAGGCAACGAAAAATCCATATGAAGGTATGGTTAAAAGTGAGCTTACCGGTAAATATATTAGGCCGTCTGTGGCAAAGAAGCGTCCCTATGCGATTATGATAAACAATATTGAGTATGCGTTTCGAAATCAAAAAGGAACATCGAAAGCAGATATTATTTATGAGGCACTGGCAGAAGGTGGAATTACCCGCATGATGGCGGTCTATGAGGATGTCAGCAAGGTGAAAAAGATTGGTTCAGTGCGAAGTGCAAGACACTACTATGTGCAGTTTGCCAAAGAATGGGATGCGATTTTTTGTCATTTTGGACATACCAAATATGCAGTGTCAAAAATTAAAAAGTTGGGAACAAACAATTTGAGTGGTTTGTCAGCAATTGGTGGTGTTGTGTATGCCAGAGATTTATCCATCCGCGCCCCTCACAATGTGTTTACAAATGGAAAGAAAATGAAAAAAGGTGCAAAAAAGCTTGGATATTCATTGACAAGGAACTCCGAGGCAATGGCAAAACATTTTAATTTTGCGAATGAGGATACGGAACCTGCAAATGGAAAAACAGCTAAGTCGGTTACGATTCCGTTTTCGAATTACTCCACATGTAAGATGAAATACAGTGCTAAGAGTAAAACCTATAAAAAATATGAATACGGGCAAAAACATATGGACACGTATTACAAAAAACAGCTTGCATTTAAAAATGTAATTATACAACTGGTGAGTGAGTCAAATATTGACCACAATGGATACCAGACGATGAAACTTGGCAATACTTCCGGAAAAGGGTATTATTACAGTGATGGCAAACGGATTTCTATTACGTGGAAACGTGTGGAAACAACGAATGAAATGGCGTACTATGATGAGTCCGGTAATGTGCTGACGATTAACCCGGGCAAAACTTACATTGCCGTGTACCCTAAAAATCGACAGAATTTGATTAAGTGAAAGGACGAATAGAGCATTGAGTACGAAAAAGAAAAATGCGGATTATTTAAAGCAGGGCGGTATTTTGGCGATGGCATCGCTTATCGTACGAATTATCGGTATGGTTTACCGAATCCCGATGTCTAATATCCTTGGCGAAGAGGGAAATGGAATCTATGCAGTTGCTTTTGAGATTTATGATTTGATTTTGATTATTTCTTCTTATAGCCTGCCACTTGCTTTGTCAAAAATGATTTCTGCCAGACAGGCAAACAGAGAACATAAAAATACAGGAAGAATTTTGAAAGTTGCCCTGCGTTTTGCCATAATCTCCGGCGGCGCATTTGCTTTGATCTTGTTTTTTGGGGCAGGTGTGATTGAACATACGATTTATCCGGAATACAGTGGTGTTCAGATTCCTTTGCGTGTACTTGCACCTACAATTTTTATTGTGGCCTTATTAGGTGTGTTTCGTGGTTTCTTCCAGGGAAAAAGAACCATGATACCGACAGCGGTTTCACAGATTATTGAGCAGGTGGTCAATGCCATTGTCAGTGTGGCGGCAAGCTATTTGTTTATGAAGTGGAATGCTGATAGTTTGCAGCAGGCTGCATGGGGAGCAGCGGGTGGTACCCTTGGTACATGTCTTGGTGCGGCATCGGCTCTTTTGCTTGTTATGTTTGTATACTGGTTATACCGTCCGGTTCAGGCAAAGTTAGAAAAGAAAGATGTGACCGGAAATCTGGAATCTTACCAATCGTTGTTTAAGATTTTGATTCTTACGATTCTTCCGATTGTTCTTTCGCAGACAGTTTATAATATTAGTGGATTAATTGATTATAAACTGTTTGGTTTTATTTCGGCGAAAAGAGGTTTGGATGCTGTTTCCATTAAAAGCTTTGTCGGTGTGTACAGTTCCAAATACCGCTTATTGTGCAGTGTACCAATTGCGATTTCAACAGCCATTGCTTCTTCCATGATACCAAGTGCGGTGGCAGCATACACGGAGGGAGACGATGAACAGTGGAACTATAATGTTGCTTCCGGTATTAAATTTAACATGATTATAGCAATTCCGTGTGCACTGGGACTTACGGTTCTTGGACAGCCGGTTGTGCGCATGCTGTTTTCATCCTCAAACTATGTCCTTGGCGGGCATATGATGACAGTTGGTGCAACTGCTATTATCTTTTATGCACTTTCCAATGTGACCGGCGGTGCCTTGCAGAGTATTGATAAAATGCGGATTCCGGTAATCCACTCAGCAATTTCGCTGGTGATTCATATAGGAATTGTATCATTTTTGCTAGCTTGTACCAACATTGGCGTTTATGCACTTTTGATTGGTAATATCACATTCCCGATTCTTGTGTTTATTCTGAATCTTCGTGCAATCAAACGCTATGTGCCTTCGTACCGGCAGGAAGTTATTAAGACGTTCTTTGCTCCTTTGGCAGCGGGATTTTGGATGGCGCTTGCTGCGGTAAGTGTTTACGGCCTTGTGGGCTTTGTGATTGGCTCAAATTTGATTCGTACAATGCTTGCGGTCTGTGTGGCGGTAGTGGTATACTTTACGGCGTTTCTTCTGCTGAAAGGTCTGACTAAAGAAGAATTGTTTGATTTCCCGATGGGAAGAAGATTATATTTGTTAGCTAGAAAAATGCACCTAATGAAGTAAAAAAGAGAAGTTTAATTGGTTCAAGACGGGATAATGCGGTGCATTATAGTCTTGAACCGATTAAACTTCCTTTTTTATAGAGAAGTGTTTAGTTGATGGAGTCGCAGTATTCGTTGTAACGTTCATCCATTAATTCATCAATATAGTTTTCGTTGAAGAGAGGAAACTGTTCTTTAACTTTATTACACATTGCCGAGTGGGCGGTGAAGTAGTTTTTTTCTTCTGTTTCTTCTTCATTAATTAAAGATGAGATGTATTCATCAGTGATGTTTGCTTCAATCCAGTCTAATACATCATCACTTGCTCTTTCTTCCTGGGAAACCATGGATTTCATTTTCTTTGCACGCAGAAGAGAAGTAATTCCTACAATGAAGAAAATGACAAAGACAACGACCATGATTAAGGATGAAAATTTATTAAATAAGTTAATGTATTCAAATAAATTCAGTGCCAAAAGACCGAGTCCCAAAAGACCAAATACAATAAAGGAAATACCGCTGAATTTTAAATCTGTGTATTTGTCTTTTTTCTTGACATAAACGGAACTGGATTCGGTACGGAGTTCGGAAAGCATTTTACTTGCTTCTTCGTCCTGAATCTGGGCAAGTTCGTCGTCAATATCCGTCATCATGGAAGAAACGGTTTCTTCGGTCATTTCTGATGCACCGTCAAAAGATTCAAATGTTTCAGCTTTTTCATCGTATTCTTCTTTGGCAACGACAACGTAAAATCCATCGTCAAATTCATCTTCTTCGGTAACCGGCATAATTCCTGCGGTAAGTACCCCTTCTACATTCAAATACAAAACCAGTTTTGCACCAATTTCTTCATTGGCAACATGACATAAACGAACCGGTTTTACTTCATCCGTTTCTTCCGGAAGTTCATCGACTAATTCCACACCACAGTCGGCGCAGAGGGTAATTCCATCGACATATTCGTTTTTACATTTTGGACACCACATAATTTGGTCCCTCCTTCGCATAAATTCACTTGTTTCAATATAGCATAAGTTGATTCAAGTGGCAAGATATTTGACAGTATATCATAAAGTTGTGTATAATTGACGAACAGAATGTATGAGAAAGGACAACAGAGCATGAGAAAACTAGCGCTTCGTGATGAAGTTTTAATGCAGGTTGAAAAACCGGCCAGATATATTGGAAATGAAATTAATATGGTAAAGAAAAATCCGAGAGAAGTTGATGTCCGTTTTTGTATGTGTTTTCCGGATGTATATGAGATTGGAATGTCACATCTTGGAATACAGATTTTATATGATATGTTTAACCGCTGGGATGACACCTATTGTGAAAGGGTTTATTCTCCGTGGCCGGACATGGACAAGATACTGCGTGAGAAAAATATTCCCTTGTTTGCTTTGGAGAGCCAGGAGCCGATTCGGGCGTTTGATTTTCTTGGTATTACGATTCAGTATGAAATGTGTTATACCAACATTTTGCAGGTCTTGGATTTGTCGCACATTCCGCTGCACGCCGGTGAGAGAACATGGGACGATCCGATTGTAATCGGAGGTGGTCCGTGCACATATAATCCGGAGCCCATTGCTGAATTTTTTGACATTTTTTATATTGGAGAAGGAGAGACTGTTTACCGCGAATTATTGGATGTTTATAAGGATTCCAGACAAAAAGGAGAGGACCGGTTGACATTTTTGAAGCGGGCATCCGGTGTGGAAGGGCTGTATGTTCCTCTTTTATATGATGTAACGTATCACGAGGACGGAACGATTGCGTCTATGGAGCCAAACTGCAAGGAAGCACCAAACCGTGTAAAAAAACAAGTGGTGACGGATTTGAGTGATACTTATTATCCATCTAAACCGTTGGTGCCGTATATTCGAGCTACGCAGGACCGGGTCGTGCTGGAAATCCAGCGTGGATGTATCCGCGGATGCCGTTTCTGTCAGGCGGGGATGATTTATCGTCCGATTCGTCCGAGAAGACTTGATTTTTTGAAACAGCGGGCAATTGAGATGCTTGACAATACCGGGTATGAGGAAATTACTTTAAGTTCTTTAAGTTCAAGTGATTATGATGAACTGGCGGATTTGGTTTATTATCTGATTGAAGAATGTCGTCAGAGAAAATTAAATATTGCGCTGCCATCGCTTCGTATTGATGCGTTTTCCTTGGATGTTATGAGTAAAGTTCAGGATATCAGAAAAAGCAGTCTGACATTTGCGCCGGAGGCAGGATCTCAGCGCATGCGTGATGTGATTAATAAAGGTCTTACAAAGGATGTGATTTTAAAAGGAGCATGGGAAGCTTTTCAGGGAGGCTGGAAACGTGTTAAACTATATTTCATGTTAGGGCTTCCCGGTGAAACGGATGAGGATATTGCAGCAATTGCGGAATTGGCAAATGATATCGCTGCTACCTATTTTGAACTTCCAAAAGAAGAACGTCAGGGAAGACCGGAGATTACGGCAAGTACGTCATTTTTTGTACCAAAGCCATTTACTCCGTTCCAGTGGGCGCCGATGGGAACGGCAGAGTATTTTGATGAGAAACGCCGGTTCCTTACCGGTAAGGTGAGAGAACAGATAAATCAGCGTTCTATCCGTTATATCTGCCATGATGCTGTGACTTCTGAATTGGAAGGAATCTTTGCCAGAGGTGACAGGAAACTTTCAGATGTAATTGAAAAGGCTTACAAAAAGGGGTGCATTTTTGACGCATGGACGGATTATTTCCGCCCGGATGTATGGAATGAACTTCTTGATGAACTTTCGGTGGACCGTGATTTTTATAATTACAGAGAACGAAACGAAGACGAAATCTTTCCATGGGATTTTATTGATATTGGTGTCAGCAAACAGTTTTTACGCCGTGAATATGAAAATGCAAAGCAGGGAAAGGTTACGCCGAACTGTAAGCAGAAGTGCAGTGGATGCGGAGCTGCTTCGTTCCATGCGGGTATCTGTATGATGGATAGAAAAGCAAGTGGAGGTAGTGCACAATGAAAACAAGAATGCGTTTTGTAAAATGCGGCTCGATGAAGTTTATCGGACACCTTGACTGCATGCGTTTTTTTCAGAAAGCGATTCGACGTGCAAAATTGGATGTTGCGTATTCAAAGGGGTACAGTCCGCACCAGTTAATGAGTTTTGCTTCGCCGCTTGGCGTCGGTGTAACAAGTGACGGAGAATATATTGATGTAGAATTTTATTCACTGCCGGATCTTTCACTGCCGGAGCTTGTGACCTACTTAAATCAATTTATGACTGATGAAATATTTGTTACAGACATTGAAATCATGCCGGATGGTTTTAAAAATTCGATGTCGCTTCTTATCGCTGCGGATTATATGGTAGTGGAAAAAGAAGCGGGTGTTTTTCCGGAAAATTGGCAGGAAAAATGGCTTTCTTTTATGGAGCAGCAAGAAATTGTGATTGAGAAAAAGACGAAAAAATCTGTGAAAGAAGTGGATATTAAACCACATATTCTTGCCTGGGATTTTTCAATGGATGCTTTTGCTAAAAAAAATGGTGAAAACTATGGAACACTTCACTGTGATTATGAGGGAAACTCGCTGTTTATGCGGCTGACAAGCGGAAGTGAGACAAATATTAAGCCGGAACTTGTGATGCAGGCATTTTATGCATTTTGTGAGAATGAATTAGAACCTTATTCGTATCAGATTCACAGAATGCAGATGATTTTTAAGAAAAAGGGAGAATAGACGATGACAAACCGCAGCCAGATTGTAATTACAAAAGTGCAGGATAAAACGATACTGGTTTCTGTGCATAACGACAAATTGTATGATGTTTTAGTAGAAAACGAGGAAAATACTTCTGGAAATGTTGGTGATATTTTTGTTGGGAAAGTGCAGAATGTCGTGGATAACATTCATGCGGCTTTTGTGGAATTTGAGAAAAATAAGGTTGGATTCCTTCCTTTAAGTGAGTGTCAGGGGAAAACGGTAAAAGCCGGAGATGAATTTGTTGTTCAGATTAAGCAGGCGGCAGTTAAGACAAAACAGCCGGTACTGACAATTTTCCCGGAAATTGCAGGGCGGTTTGCAGTTGTTTCCACAAAATCAAAAACAAAAGGTGTTTCAAAAAAAATTACAGAGGAAGAAAAAAAGAAAGAACTTTATAAAATCTTAGAAGATTTTTGTGAGGATCCCTATGGTGTGATTCTTCGCACGAGTGCTAAGGCAGCGAGTGAAGAAGAAATCAGAAAAGAGTGCACCGGACTTCTGAAACAAATGCATGAGTTAATGGATTACAGTGAGTATAAAACAAGATTTAGCTGTTTGTATCGCGAGGCGTCATTTTATTTAAAATATATCCGAAGTTTGGAACTTTCAAATTTTGAGAGGATTGTCACGGATTTACAATCGGTTTATGAAGAACTGTATCCGATTTATGGGGATAAGGTGGAATTATATTCGGATGATAGTTATTCACTGGATAAATTACTCGGCATTTCGACAAAGTTATTAAAAGCAAATGAAAAGAAAGTGTGGTTAAAGAGCGGCGGTAATCTTGTGATTGAGCCAACGGAGGCATTGACTGTTATTGATGTGAATACCGGAAAGGCAGTGGATGGCAGGAGAAACAAAGAGACGACATTTTATAAAATTAACTGTGAGGCTGCCATCGAGGCAGCGCGCCAGATTCGCATGCGCAACCTTTCGGGTATTATATTAATTGATTTTATCGATATGAAAGAACAAGAACATGTGAAAGAACTGATGCAGCTTCTCCGTATGAAACTTTCGGAAGATAAAGTAAAAACCGTACTTGTGGACATTACAAAACTTGGACTTGTTGAGATTACGAGAATGAAAAAAAATCCACCTTTGCGGGAGGCTTTGTCTTGAGAGTGAAAAGTAAGAGAAAAATGTATTTTGCGGCAAAAAAGAAGAACTCATGGCGATGAGATGCCCCTGAAAACAGGCAAAATTATTTTCAAGGTTAGTGTATAATTTTCATTGGCAAAAATAAGTAATTAAAAAGGGAAGAAGGAATTTCCCTCTTCCCAATCATACAGTTTTTCTTTATTATGTTAGTTGTCATGTGTCGCTATTAGATGCGGCAACAAGCGCATCCAGGAAAGTATTCCGAGACGCGTTTATAAGATAAAGAAAAACTGAGTTTGGCTGGCTTTGTTTGTGTCAAGTAATCCTTGCAATCCTTTCGGTCGTCCAGTGTTTCATGGGAAAAAGATTTACAAAGCATGGGTTATAAGTGCGCCGGTATGAGGTGCCTGTATTATAGGCGCCCATACCGCTGCGTGCTTATGTAGCGCAAGCGCCCATGCGAGTAAACTTTTTTCCATGAAACACGGAATCTGAAAAAAGTGCCAACGATTACTTGACACAATCATTTTCTAGTAATCACTTGCTTTTTAACTATTTTATATGATAAACTTTATATTGTTATAATATTTAACACCAAAGAAAGGGATAAAAATGAAAAAACTTCAAAAAGCATTTGAAACTTCAGTTAATATATGCTTTGTCAGCGATGAGAAGTATGCAAAACCACTTTGTACATCGTTGTATTCTCTCTTGTATAGTCGGGACAAGACACGAAATTATGACATCCTTATTTTACAAGATGACATTCCCGGGGAGGCACAAGAACAAATCTATGCACTGGGAAAAGACGAGCCGGGAGTCAGCATCCGTTTTATTAATATGAGAGAAAGAAAAAAGTTTTTTCCGGAAACGGCAAATGCGTATTACACAGCAGCTATCAATTACCGCTTGTATCTGTTTGATGAGATGTTCACAAATTATGAAAAAATGTTGTATTTTGATTGCGACATGATTTTTTTGGAGGATGTAAGCAAACTCTACGATACGCATCTTGGTGAAAAGGAAGTGGCGGCTGTTCGGGCAGAAGATCTTCGTGTTTTGTCACAGACGCGCCGTGCCATTTTTTTAGATGGTATGCCATATAATGTGGATAATTATCGAAGTGACGGTTTGAAGATGCAATATGCAGAGGATTATTTTAATTCAGGGGTATTGCTTCTGAATCTGCAAAAAGCCAGGCAGCATATTACGATGTCGCAGGTTTATGAATTGCTAACGGGGCACAAATATATGTTTAGCGATCAAGATGTCCTTAATATGCTGTTTGATGGCAAGGTGCTGCCATTGGATTTTCGCTGGAATTATACCACATTTGTGGCAGGACATTTGCAAAGCGGCAATATTCACAGCCAAACATTGTATGCAGATCTTCAAAGGGATGATCCGGCGATTATTCATTATGTCGGGAAACGCAAGCCGTGGACAACAGGTGAGATATTGCGAGAGCAGTACGAAAAATATTATAAGATAATGAAAAATGAGACTTAAAATGAGAGAAATGGAGGAAAAAATGAGAAAGAAATTTTACAGACAGGCACAAAAAGGGATTTGTATTGCAACATTATCGGCTACGGTGCTTACAAGTATCCCGACCGTATCCTATGCAGAAGCGTATGCCAAGGGAAGGGCAGTTATGGAAGAAATGCAGAAGCTTTCCCTGCCTACAGAAAACGCAGTGACTTTTAATCTGGCAGATGCGGCTCTTAGACAAGAAAAAACCTTTGTAGATGCGTATGGTGAGGATTTTACTACTACCGTCATCGAAATTAATATTGCAAAAAATGGAACTTACATCATCAAAGGCTCCAATGAGATCAATGGTGCATTTGTCGACACTCACATCAAGGTAGAAAAGGGAGTGGAAGCAAATATTATTTTTGATGGAGCACAGATTCAAAATAATCAGATGTATGATTCGGGTGTGGATAGTTGTGGTAATATCTATACCAACCAGCTTTTTCCGGTACTGGACATCGAAGGAACAGCAAATCTGTATGTGGAAGAGGATTCCTGTCTTACATCGCCGGATAAGGATTATAGTTATGTGATTCAGGTAACTGGTGATATAACGCTCAAAGAAGGTAACGGCCGTCTTACTTTGATGCTAGGTAACTGCAAAGAAGATTCAGAGGAAGAAGAAAACTATGGTTATTCTATATTCGGAAGGAAAGAGGGAGAAAATCGTCGTCAGGGAACTGTCACATTGGAAGGTGGAGATTTGGTTGCCTATGGAGCAATTGAGGGGGTGGAAAAATTTACAATGACTGGAGGAAAAGCAGATTTATCCTACGGTGATGGTCGTTGTGTTTATGCTAAGGATATCGCTATTTTGGGCGGAGAACTGTCACTGACTGATGATGCAGAGAAAGAATGGATTTCGTATTTTCTTAAAGGCAGGAATAGTGTATACATTGACGGAGCGAAGATAACGGCGAAACAGAAATCTCCAACCCAGCAAAGTGTTAAAATTGGCATTGTAGAGTCAGAAGGGTCAAATACGGTAATTTGCAATAGTGTAATTTCCTATGATGAGCAATATTTTACTCTGAATCGCATGTCAGACGTGTCAGATGTGTATGGCAGGAAAATCGGTCTTTTTACCGTGGATGGACTTTTAGAAAATACCAAAGTGAAAACCATTAACGGGCAGCCAGTCACGAATCTCCAGACCGCAGAAGACGGCACCTTGAAGTGCTTTATGGAATATGGGAAAAACATAATTACATTGGAAGATGGAAGCGTTTATACATATACTTACCAGAGTGATGGGGATAGCGGACATGCAATAGAAAACATGATTAAGGATGACCCGGCAGTAAGTACTCACAAGATTACGCTTCAGGTTGAAGGAGAGACAAATCAACAAGAGTTCGTGGTGCCGGATGGATTCAAATTGGGAAATCGATACTTTGACGGACAAAGATATTACGAATATGACTACGGAAGTGCAGGGACTCCGGACAAAATCACAGAAGATATGATGATTACTTTGCGCGAAGTGGAATTAGGAGTGACTGTGGATGGAGAAAAATTTGAAGGAGATGTGCTGCCGAATGAAGTGTTCTATTTTGCACAGGACAGAAATGGTGATAGTTTTGTCGCCTATCCGGGAGATACGGTAAAACAAGGTGCAAGTTATACATCCTGTCTTCCGGCAGTTAAAAAAGATGGAAAATGGTTTGTGAAAATAGGGGGAAAAGCCGATCTTGATTCGCTGCATAAGCTGCTTCTAAAGGATGATGCATTAAATGTTCTTTTGGATGCTGATATTGATTTTAGTGAAGAAGATGTTTCTGGATTGCTCAATGGTGTCGCAAGTTCATTTTATGGCATATTTGATGGAAATGGACATAGTATTACCAATGTGAAAAGTAACTATTATCCATATATTTTGATGGGAAATAATTATGGTACCATCAAAAATGTGCGTATCCGGAATGCAACGGTGCCATCTAGAAATTATTCGGCAGATTTTCGCTCTGGTATTCTCTGTTCCAACAATTATGGAACAATCGAAAATTGTGCGGTGGAGAATGCTGTCATAAAAACGAAGAAGAAGACAGAGTATGACGATGAAATGACTATTAAACTTCGGGTTCACAGCGCATTAGCCGGCGGAAATTATGGCACGATTAAGGATAGTTTTGTAAAGGACATTACGTTTGATGGAGATGGCGATACTTATCCGCTTAGCCAATCATTTACCGGAAGCCATATTGAAAATACATATTATCTTTCAGAAAAAGCAGAAGATAAAAATGCTAAGACGGCACAGCAGTTTGCCTCTGGAGAAGTGTGCAGCCTTCTGAACCATGGAGTGAGTGACGGAAGCCAGTATTGGTACCAGAACATCGACAATGACGGTGAAAATGACAAAGCTCCGGTGGCGGATTCTTCACACGGAACAGTATATACCGGTTATCAGGAATGTGTGAAGAGTTATTCCAATGAAAAACTTCCGGAATCACCGACCGCTCATGACACAATATATACTGCACAAGGAAATGTAATCACAGGTATTTGTAAGAAGGATTCTGCTCATTCAGTGAGGATGACAGTCAGTGGCAAGGATACTGTATATGATAAAACAGCCCATGCAGTTGACATTGGTATCGAGTTAAGTGAAGAATGGGGCAAAATAGAAGTGCCTTATGAAATCTTTTATACACGTGAGGGAACTCGGACAGAGGACCTTACCAGTCCCGGTACCATCAAAGCCACTGTATCGGTAGGCACTGCTAAGGTAGAAGTGGTTTATACCATCAAAGAAGCACCGGCAGAAAAGCCGGTTGTAACGCCAACTGCAAAACCAACCGACAAACCAGCTGTAACGCCAACTGCAAAACCAACCGACAAACCAGCTGCAACGCCAACTGCAAAACCGACCAAGACCTCGGATTCTCAGGCGACGAAGAAGCCTGCTGAAAGGGAAAAAGCAGTACCGAAAAAGGTCGGTGCAATACTGAAAGTAAAAGGAAATAAATACAGAGTAACGAAATCAAAGGCAAAGGGCTCTACGGTTGAATTTACAGGCTATACAAACAAAAAGAAGAAAAAAGTCACCATTCCTGAGAGCATTACCGTTCAGGGTGTTGAGTACGATGTTACTTCCATTGGAGAAAAAGCCTTTAGTAACTGCAAAAAACTGACTCTGCTTGAAATCAAAACAAAGAAACTGACAAAGAAAACGGTTGCTAAAAAAACATTTAAGAGCATCCGAAAAAAGACAGTTATTAAAGTGCCAAAGAGTAAATATAAAGCATATAAAAAGGTACTTCGTGCCAGAGGACTGAACAAGAAAGTCAAGATCAAAAAATAAATTTGGGCTGGTTTCGTTTGCGTCAAATGTTCATGAAAAATACTTGACATAGTGTGATTGGTCATGCTATACTGTTAAGCGTATGCCGCACAACGAGGTTATAGTTCTGTCCATTTTTCATGAGACAGGCACCATAGTTGGCGAGTAATTTTATTAGGAGGTGCTATATGTACGCAATTATAGCAACCGGTGGTAAGCAGTATAAAGTAGAAGAAGGCGACGTAATCAAAGTTGAAAAACTTGGTTTGGAAGCTGGTTCCGAAGTTACTTTTGACCAGGTACTTTTAGTTGGTGACAAAGATGTCAAAGTTGGTACTCCAACTGTTGACGGAGCTTCTGTCAAAGCAACTGTAGTAGCAGAAGGCAAAAGTAAAAAGGTTATTGTTTATCGTTATAAGAGAAAAACCGGATACCACAAAAAGAATGGTCATAGACAGCCATTTACTCAGGTAAAAATCGAAAAGATTAACGCTTAATCTTTCAGGTGAATCTATGATTCAGGTAATTGTAAAAAAGCAGAATGGGAACATAACGGGTTTTCATATGGAAGGGCATGCCGGATACGCGGACCGGGGCAGTGATATTGTTTGTGCTTCGATTTCTGTTCTCGCCATTAACTGTGTAAATTCAATTGAAGAATTTACGGAGGATTCCTTCTCGGAGGGTATGGATGAGGAAAGAGGAATGATTTCTTTTGATTTGACAGGAGAAATTTCGGAGAAAACACAGTTATTGTTACAGTCCATGCTATTGGGAATCGAACATATTGCCGAAGAATATGGAAAGAAGTATGTTCAAATTATTAATCGTTAGGAGGAAAAGACCATGTTGAAAATGAACCTTCAGTTGTTTGCTCATAAAAAAGGAATGGGTTCTACAAAGAACGGTAGAGATTCCGAATCTAAACGCTTAGGCGCTAAAAGAGCTGACGGACAGTTTGTTTTGGCTGGAAATATTCTTTACAGACAGCGTGGCACCAAGATTCATCCGGGTGTTAATGTTGGTAAAGGTGGAGACGATACATTGTATGCTTTGGTAGACGGTGTTCTTCGTTTCGAGAGAAAAGGAAGAGATAAAAAACAGGCTTCCGTATATCCAGTGGAAAGCAAATAAAATCGAAATGATTTGTCAGGGGGCTGCCTTATGTGCAGCCCCTTATTCGTTCATAGAAAGGAAAAAAGTATGTTTGCAGATCGAGCGAAGATAACAATCCGCTCCGGAAAAGGCGGTGACGGTCATGTTAGTTTCCGCCGTGAAAAATACGTTGCTAACGGTGGACCGGATGGTGGCGATGGTGGCCGCGGCGGTGATTTGATATTTGAAGTTGACCCGGGCATTAATACGTTAAACGAATTCCGTCATGTGAGGAAATATTTTGCAGGAGACGGAGAGCCGGGCGGCAAAAGACGCTGTCACGGAGCTGATGGAGAAGATAAAATCGTAAAGGTGCCGGCAGGTACAATTGTACGTGAGGCACAGACAGGACAGGTAATTACCGATATGTCTTACGAAAATAATAGAGAAGTGGTACTAAAAGGTGGAAACGGCGGAAAGGGAAACCAGCATTTTGCAACACCTACGATGCAGGTGCCTAAGTATGCCCAGCCGGGCAAACCCGGTATTGAACTTGAAGTTATCCTTGAATTAAAAGTTATTGCTGATGTTGGTTTGGTTGGATTCCCAAATGTCGGAAAGTCTACCCTTTTATCAAGAGTGACGAACGCACAGCCAAAGATTGCAAATTATCATTTTACAACTTTGAATCCAAATCTTGGTGTGGTTGATTTAGATGGTGCCGATGGATTTGTTATCGCTGATATTCCGGGATTGATTGAAGGAGCTTCAGAAGGTGTTGGATTAGGACATGAATTTTTACGTCATATTGAACGTACCCGCGTGCTCATTCATATGGTAGATGCGGCATCCACAGAGGGCAGAGACCCAATTGAAGACATTCATGCCATTAACGAGGAATTAAAAGCTTATAATCCGAAAATTGCTAAGCGCCCGCAGGTCATTGCTGCCAACAAAATCGATTGCTTTTATGGTGAAGACCGTGAAAAAGTATTGCAGGCAATCAAGGATGAATTTGAACCGGAAGGAATTTCAGTATTTCCGATATCTGCTGTCAGCGGAGAAGGTGTGCAGGCATTACTTTATCATGTCAAAGACATGCTTGACCATGTCAAAGAAGAACAGGTTGTTTTTGAAAAAGAATACATGATAAAAGAACCGGATTTCTCAAATGAACCGTATACGGTTGAAAAAAGCGAGGAAGAAGAAGGACTTTACATTGTCGAAGGTCCTCGTATCGAAAGAATGCTTGGTTATACCAATCTGGATTCCGAAAAAGGATTTGAATTCTTCCAAAAATTCTTAAAAACAAACGGAATCCTTGACGAATTAGAAAAACTTGGAATCGAAGAAGGCGACACCGTAAAAATGTACGGCTGGCAATTTGAATTTATGCGATAACTACAAAGCAACGCACATCTGCATGAATACACTTATGCAAGCTCGCTTGCAAATAAGTGTATTCGCGCAGATGTATGTCGCGCGTAGCGCGACCGAGATGAAGCGAGGCGCGCTGCGCGTAGCAATGCGAAGCAAGAAGGAGGAAAAAATGACAAGCAAACAAAGAGCCTATTTAAAAAGCCTGGCAATGAAGATGGAACCAATCATGCAGATTGGCAAGGCAACCATCACACCGGAACTTACAGAATCGGTAGAACAGGCATTAGAGGCAAGAGAATTAATCAAAATTAATGTATTAAAAAACTGTGTGGCAATGCCCGGTGATGTTGCAGCACTGTTAGCAGAACGGACTCATTCGGATGTAGTACAGGTAATCGGAAGAAAAATTGTATTATATCGTGAATCTAAAACAAAGAAAAAAATTGAACTGCCAAAGGCAAAAAATACAAAGGAGTAGGTAAAAGAATGAAAATCGGAATCATGGGCGGAACATTTAATCCGATTCATAATGCTCATTTGATGATGGCTCAGGCTGCGTATGAACAGTATAAATTGGATGAAATATGGTTTATGCCATCAGCGAAACCACCGCACAAAAATCAGGATGAAATTGCAGAAAAAGAACATAGAAAACGTATGGTTCAGTTTGCGATTGACAAAACCCCGTATTTTAAATATTCAAATGTTGAATATAAAAGAGAAGGGAAAACATACACGTATGACACACTTGTAGAATTAAAGAAAGAAAGAGAAGATGCGCACTTTTATTTTATTATGGGTGGCGACTCTTTAGCGCAGTTTGAACAGTGGTATCATCCGGAAAAAATTGTGAAATTGTGTACGATATTGGCTGCCTCACGGGATGAGGTTTCCTATGAGCAGACGAAAGAGTACTGCAAGCAGTTAAGTGAACGGTTAGATGGAGATTTTCGTCCACTGAAAATACCTGCCATGTCAATTTCTTCACATGAAATCCGAAAACGTATTAAAAAGGGAAAGTCAATTATTGGATATTGTCCGGAGCCTGTGGTACGTTATATTCAGATGCACCGGTTATATGGTGACTCTAGTTTTGAAATACCTAAAAACGAAAAAGAACAGATGGACTGCTTAGCGGCATCGCTTCGGCCGAAACGATTTGTTCATACGTTAGGAGTTGCCAATATGGCGGCAAATCTTGCCATGATGCATGATGATGTTTCACTGCAAAGAGCAAAATTAGCCGGTCTTTTGCATGACTGTGCGAAATATCTGACGAATGAAGAGATATTTGCCTTATGTGAGAAACTGGAAATTCCATTGTCTGAGTCCGAAAAAAGTACCCCTGCTGTAATTCATGGGAAATTAGGTGCTAAATTAGCGGTGCTTCGATATGGCATAGAAGATGATGAAATTTGTTCTGCCATTGCCTGTCATACAACCGGCAAGTCGCAGATGACGACATTAGAGAAAATAATTTACATTGCGGATTATATTGAGCCAAACCGTGATATGGACTGCAAACCATATCCGCTTGAAAGAATTCGAAGGACAGCCTTTTTTGATTTGAATCAGGCAACAGGTATGATTTTAAAAAACACATTAACGTATTTAGAAGAGAATCAGATGCCGATTGATGAAATGTCACTGGAAGCGTTTCATTATTATTTCACAATAAAATAGAATCAGGAGGAAACGTTAGATGGAAAATCAGTCGAAAAAAATGGTACAGATTGTTTATGATGCCTTGGATGAAAAACTGGGAGAGGACATTGAGATACTTAAAGTCGATGAAATTTCGATAATTGCAGATTATCTGGTAATTGCAAATGGAAGAAATCAGAATCAGTTAAATGCCATGACGGATTTAGTCGAGGAAAAAATGATAGAAGCCGGCTATAAAAGCAAGAGAATTGAGGGGAATAAAAATTCTTCCTGGGTTTTGATGGATTATGGCGATGTAATTGTTCATGTTTTTTCCAAAGAAGACCGCTTGTTTTATGATTTAGAGCGAATCTGGAAAGATGGAAAGAAGATTTCGAGAGAAGAATTATAAAAAAATTCCATGCGTAAGAGATAAGATAACGCTTCGCGTTATAAGCCTCTTACACATGGAATTTTTTTATTGCATTTTGTTCGAGAGAGCAATAAAAAGATTTTATATGCTCTGTTTTTGTGATATAAGTTTAGAAGAAGCGGTATAAGCCGATTACTTTTCCTAATATGATTACTTCGTTTACATAAATTGGCTCCATAGAATCATTTTCCGGCTGGAGACGGTAACGTCCGCTTTCTTTGTAGTAAGTTTTTACCGTGGCGGAATCATCAATTAATGCAACTACAATATCGCCGTCTCTGGCAGTAGGAGTCTGCTGCACAATGATTTTGTCACCGTCATAAATACCGACATTTATCATACTTTCACCGCGGACATCAAGCATAAATAAGTTACCGGCAGGGAGCTGGTCTGCAAGCATTGGAAAATAATTTTCGATATTCTGCTCCGCAAATAATGGGGCACCGGCGGCAACATGTCCTAACAATGGAATGTTGCGGATTTCGCGCCTGGATAAATTAAAATCATCATCTATAATTTCAATTGCACGTGGTTTCGTCGGGTCACGGCGGATATAACCATTCTTTTCTAATGTCTCCAAATGAGAGTGTACCGAAGATGTTGACTTTAAATGAACAGCTGAACAAATTTCCCGTACTGCCGGTGGATATCCTTTTTCTAAAATTTGTGCTTTTATGTATTCTAATATTTCAGCCTGCTTTGCTGATATTCTGCCATTTCCCATAGAAACCTCCTAAAAAATTAGTAAAATACAAACAATTGTTTGCTTTTTAAATATATCATAATTTATTATGTGTGTCAAACGAATGTTCGTTTTTTTGCGAAAAATGGAATTTATCATAGACAAATGACGACAGAATGGTTATAATAAACAAAGATATTCAAGATAAGGAGTGTAAATGGGAATGAAAAACGAGAAAAAAGGCTTTTTTAGCAGAATGCTGAGTTCAGAACATAAAGTATTTGAGACAAGTATGTTTGGTATTAGCGTGGTACTTACACTTGCGTTAGTGATTGGAATTGGCTATTATATTTCGGTTGCTTTCTTTAATCATAATACGGTTACAGATGAAGAGGCTAATGCTTCTGCTGTATCGGACAGTGCTGTTACGGTAAGAGAAAGTCCGGAGCCAACACAGACACCGGATGAAAATACGATGATTCGTGAAGATGATGCCGATACGCAGGTGGATGAGGAACTGGCAAAGGCAACGGAAGGTTATACGACATCGACTGTTAATATGCGTTCCGAACCGTCTTTGACGGCAAGTGTTGTGGCAAAAGTTCCGGCATCGACAAAACTGACTTTCTCTGGTTTGCAGAAGAAAGAATGGATGGAAGTTGAGTATAATGGACAGAAAGGTTATATCAATGCGATGTATCTCTCTGTTGATAAACCAAAACCGATTGAGACAGTTACTCCAAGACCGACTCAGACACCGGTTCGTACAACGGCTACACCAAAGGCTACAAAAGTACCAAAGGCTACGAAGACACCAAAAGCGTCCAAATCGCCAAAGGCTACGAAGATGCCGAAAGCAACGAAAACGCCAGGTGCTGTTGTTACAAAAGCACCGACTCAGGCACCAACAGAAGCGCCAACTCAGGCACCGACAGAAGCACCAACTCAGGTACCGACTCCAGAGCCGACTGCTAATACAACAGAATAGATTGGAATATTGCGAAAGAGGTAACAAAGACCATGGAACAGTTAACGCCAATGATGCAGCAGTACATGGAAACGAAAAATGAATATAAAGACTGTATTCTCTTTTACCGGTTAGGGGACTTCTATGAAATGTTTTTTGATGATGCCATATGTGCACACAAAGAACTTGAATTAACCCTGACCGGAAAGAGTTGTGGTCTTAAAGAGCGGGCACCCATGTGTGGTGTCCCGTTTCATTCTGCGGAGACATATATTAACCGTTTGGTAGAGCGGGGCTATAAAGTAGCGATTTGTGAACAGGTAGAAGACCCGAAACTGGCAAAAGGATTGGTAAAAAGAGAAGTAACACGTATTGTTACACCGGGTACCAATTGTTTTACCGGTTCTTTAGATGAAACGAGAAATAATTATTTAATGGGAATTGTTTCAGTTGACCATAGTTTTGGCATTTCGATTGTAGATGTCACAACAGGAGAATATATGCTTACCGAAGTAGAGTCGGTAAGTAAACTTTTGGATGAAGTAAATAAATATATGCCGGCCGAGATTATCTGCAATGATTCCTTTTACATATCCGGTGTTGACTTGACCGATTTGAGTGAACGGCTTGGAATTACCATTTCTGCACTCGAACCGCGCTACTTTGAAAAAGAAAGCTGCCGGGAGGCTCTGTGCCGTCATTTTCATGTAAGCAGTTTAGACGGCATGGGAGTAGAGGAATACTCGATTGGCATGATTGCGGCAGGAGCCGTCATGATGTATTTGATTGAAACGCAAAAGTGTGCCCTAGAGCACATTTCACATTTGCAGCCGTATCATGTTGGCAAGTATATGCTTTTAGACAGAAATACCAGACGGAATCTGGAACTGGTAGAGACACTGCGTGAAAAGCAGAAAAGAGGTTCGCTTCTCTGGGTGCTTGATAAGACAAAAACAGCGATGGGTGCCAGAAAATTGCGTGCTTCCATTGAACAGCCTTTGATTGAGGAAGAAGAGATTCTTGCGCGTTATGATGCGATTGAGGAATTAAATGCGAATGTTATTACCAGAGAGGAAATTCGTGAATATCTGAATCCGGTATATGACTTAGAGCGTCTTTTGAGCAAAATCAGTTACCGTACTGTAAATCCAAGAGATATGATAGCACTGGAATCTTCTTTGGAAATGCTTCCGGCGATTCGTATGCTTCTTGGCAATTTTAAAGCGCCGCTTTTTAAAGACTTATATGATAAGATGGATGCACTGGAAGATATTTACGGATGGATTCATTCGGCAATTGAGGAAGAACCACCGATTTCGGTAAGAGAGGGCGGTATCTTTAAAAACGGTTATCATGAAGAAATTGATAAGCTCAGACAGGCAAAAACCGAAGGCAAAGACTGGCTGGCAAATTTAGAGGCAAAAGAAAAAGAACATACAGGAATTAAGAATCTTAGAATTAAATATAATAAAGTTTTCGGGTATTATTTTGAGGTCACAAAATCTTTTCTTGACCAGGTGCCGGAAAACTGGATTCGAAAACAGACATTGACAAATGCGGAGCGTTACACGACTAATGAACTGAAAGAAATGGAAGATGTGATTCTGGGGGCGGAGGACCGGCTTTATAATCTGGAATATGCGGTGTTTTGCGAACTGCGGGATAAAATATTTGGGCAGATGAAGCGGATTCAGGATACGGCATCGGTGATTGCCTTTTTGGATATGTTAGCATCTCTTGCGTATGTAGCAGAGCATAATCAGTATGTACGGCCAACCATTAATCACAATGGCTCCATTACGATTAAAGAAGGCAGACATCCGGTGATTGAGCAGATGATGACAAAGGATATGTTTATTGCTAACGATACCTACTTAGATGATGATACACACCGTGTTGTGATTATTACCGGCCCAAATATGGCGGGTAAATCTACTTATATGCGTCAGACAGCATTGATTTCTTTAATGGCGCAGATTGGCTGTTTTGTTCCGGCAAGAGAAGCAGATTTGTCATTAGTTGACCGCATATTTACGCGTGTCGGGGCATCGGATGACTTGGCGAGCGGGCAGAGTACCTTTATGGTGGAAATGACCGAAGTTGCCAATATTTTACATAACGCAACAAAAGACAGTTTGATTATTTTAGACGAAATCGGCCGCGGAACTAGTACCTTTGACGGACTAAGTATTGCATGGTCGGTTGTTGAACACATAGTAAATAAGAAAAAAATTGGAGCAAAAACATTATTTGCCACACATTACCACGAATTGACGGAATTGGAGGGCAAATTAGAAGGCGTCCAGAATTACTGTATTGCCGTAAAAGAGGATGGAGAGGATATCGTATTCCTTCGCAAAATTGTAAAGGGCGGTGCTGACCGCAGTTATGGTATTCAGGTTGCCAGACTTGCCGGTGTTCCGGATGAAGTTTTAGTCCGTGCAAGGGAAATTGCGGATTTGTTGGAGGCCAAAGATGCCAATAGTAATCTATCAAAACTTACGGATTTAAGTGAGAAAGATTTAAAAGGCGGCACGGAAGCCATGACGCAGCTTTTCATTTTTGATACGATGGAGACGACAAATCAGACGGATGCCATTTTGTTTGAACTGCGTGATATTAATTTATCCAATGTGACACCGATGGATGCGATGAATTTAGTTTACAAGTGGCAGAATAAATTAAAAGAACAGTGGTAAAAAGAAACGGAGGATGTCATGATTCAAGTTCTTGACCAAAAAACGATAAATCAAATTGCGGCAGGCGAAGTTGTGGAACGTCCTTCGGCTGTTGTGAAAGAATTAATGGATAATTCTTTGGATGCCGGTGCATCCGCCATTACAATCGAAATAAAAGAAGGCGGAATTTCCATGATTCGTATCACGGATAATGGTGCAGGTATTGCAAAAGAGGAAATTCCGACGGCATTTTTACGCCATGCGACAAGCAAAATTAGAAATACTGAGGATTTACTTTCGGTAACAAGTCTTGGGTTCCGCGGCGAGGCATTGTCAAGTATTGCGGCGGTGGCTCAGGTTGAATTGATTACAAAAAGAAAGGAAGACATTGTCGGAACCAGATATTCCATTGAGGGCGGAAAAGAGACCGGATGTGAGGAAGTCGGCTGCCCGGAAGGAACTACTTTTGTGGTACGAAACTTGTTTTATAACACACCGGCAAGAAGAAAATTTTTAAAATCAAAAACAACTGAGGGAAACTATATTCATGAACTGGTGCAGCGGTATTCACTGGCTCATGCGGATATCCGTTTCTCTTTTATTGTAGATGGGAAAACAAAATTTCAGACAAGTGGTGACGGACAGGTAAAGACCAATATTTTTTATCACTACGGAAGAGAAATTACGAAAGAACTGATACCGATTTGTCAAGAACAGGATGGCATGCGTTTAGAAGGATTTATTGGAAAACCGATTTTATCAAGGGGAAACCGCTCAATGATGAATTACTTTGTAAATGGGCGTTATATCAAAAGTCCGATTTTGGCAAATGCAACCATGCAGGGATATCAGGGATTTCTTATGGGACACCGTTACCCGTTTGTGGTACTCATGCTTTCGATTGATTCTTCTTTTATTGATGTCAATGTCCATCCGACCAAAATGGAAATCCGCTTTACAAATCAGATGGAAGTTTTATCACTTGTGAGAGACACGGTTACTGAGGCATTGAAGCAGAGTACTTTAATTCCGGATGTCACACTGGATGAAAAAGAGAAGCAAAGCCCGGTAGAAGAAAAACCGATTGAAAAACAGCCGGAGCCGTTTGAATATGAAAGAAAAAAAGAGTGGAGTATGCGCGCACAACCGGAGAAAAAGATGGAAGAAAAACCATTTGTGTATGAAAGTGCACCATTTTCCGGAAAGCAGAATGTATCAATTGTAAGAGAAGATTACAAGCAATTAGATTTTAAGAAAGAAGAACAGCAAGAGGGTGTTGTTTTCCGGATTATCGGACAGGTTTTCGGCACCTACTGGCTTGTGGAGTACGAAAAAGAATTATTGATTATTGACCAGCATGCAGCTCATGAAAAAGTGTTATACGAGAAATTAATGAAAAAGTTAAAGGATAAAAAACCGCTGACACAGAATTTGATTGCGCCGATTGTTGTGTCGCTGTCAGGACGGGAAATTGAAGTGTTAGAGGAGAATGCACAGACCTTAACTGCTATTGGCTTTTGCTGGGAAATGTTTGGGGACAGAGAGTATTTGATTACCGGTGTGCCGGCTGACTTTTTGAATTTAGAGCCGAAACAGTTGTTTTTGGAATTGCTAGACAATTTGAGAAATCAAAATATGAAATCGGCACCGGAATTTGTAATCGACCATTGTGCTACGATGGCATGCAAGGCGGCGGTGAAGGGCAATCATACGTTGTCTTACGCAGAGGCAAAAGAGCTGATTGGACAGATGTTACAGATGGATCAGCCGTATCATTGTCCCCATGGAAGACCGACAACGATTGCAATGAGCCAGTATGAATTTGAAAAAAAATTCAAACGTGTGCTTTGAATGTCAAAAAGGAGTGTATGGATATGAAAAAACCAATTATTGTTTTGACAGGGCCAACCGCTGTCGGGAAAACGGAAATATCCATTGAGCTGGCAAAAGCGGCAGGCGGTGAAATTATTTCAGCTGATTCGATGCAAGTATACAAACAGATGGATATTGGAACTGCAAAAATTAAAAAAGAGCAGATGCAGGGCGTTACGCACTATATGATTGATGAATGGAATCCGGATGAAGAATTTAACGTGATGATTTTTCAAAAACGCGTAAAGGAAATTATGGAAGATATTTATAATCGTGGGAAGATTCCGATTCTTGTAGGCGGAACCGGGTTTTATATTCAAGCAGTGTTAAATGATATTGCTTTTACAAAAGAAAAACAGGGTGATGAAATCAGAGCGGATTTGCAAAATCTGGCAAAAGAAAAAGGTGCTTCTTATCTACATCATGAACTGCAAAAAGTGGATAAAGAATCCGCAGAAGCCATTCATCCAAATAACATAAAACGTGTGATTCGTGCCTTGGAGTATTTTCAAAGTACCGGACAGAAATTTTCAGATCACAATAAAGAGGAGCGGCAGAAAGGGTCGCCGTATAATTTTTTGTATCTGGTTCTCACAATGAACCGGAAGGTGCTTTATGAACGGATTGACAAACGGGTTGACCAGATGATGGAAGAGGGACTTGTCAAGGAGGTAAAACAACTTTTGGACGCCGGTTATTCAAGAAATTTGGTTTCCATGCAAGGGCTTGGCTACAAAGAAATTGCGTCAGCTCTTTTTAAAGAGTGTACAATGGAAGAAGCTGTTTACCGCTTAAAACGGGACACCAGACATTTCGCAAAACGTCAGATGACATGGTTTCGACGGGAACGAGATGTGACAATGATTAACAAAGATAATTTTTCAAATAACCATGAAATTGTAAACTATATTATGAAATTAGCAGTAGAAAAGGGCATTTGTTCATGCCGGGAAGGATAAATCATGACAACAGAAGAAATGTATGAAAAATTTGGAATTAAAAAAGATGTGATTGATTTTGGAAAAACTGTTTTGGGAGAAATCGAAGATCGGTTTGCTAAAATTGATGAAGTGGCGGAAATTAATCAGTTGAAAGTAATTCATGCCATGCAGAAGAACCGTGTGAGTGAAAACCATTTGTGGGGAACAACAGGGTATGGTTATAACGATACCGGAAGAGATACGTTGGAAGCCGTATATGCTGACATTTTTGAAGCAGAAGATGCACTTGTGCGCTCACAGATTACCTGCGGAACGCATGCGTTGACAATTGCTTTATCGTCGATTCTTCGACCGGGGGATGAACTGCTGTCGCCGGTTGGAAAACCATATGATACATTGGAAGGAATCATCGGCATCGAGGGAACAGATACCAAAGGATCTCTTCGTGAATTTGGGGTATCTTATCGACAGGTAGATTTGGTCGGTGACAGTGAATTTGATTATGCAGGAATCAAAAATGCATTAAATGAGAAAACAAAATTAGTCACGATTCAGCGTTCCAAAGGATACGCAATGCGCAAAACCTTGTCTGTTGAGCGGATTGGAGAACTGATTCGTTATATCAAATCGATAAAGCCGGATGTCATCTGCATGGTAGATAACTGTTATGGTGAATTTGTAGAAACCATCGAGCCAACGCAGGTTGGAGCCGATATTTGTGTAGGTTCTCTGATAAAAAATCCGGGTGGCGGTCTGGCACCTTTGGGCGGGTATATTGTTGGACGGAAAGATTTAGTTGAACTTGCTGCATACCGCCTTACGGCACCTGGTCTTGGCAAAGAAGTAGGGGCTTCCCTTCAGGTTAATTCGGCGTTTTATCAAGGATTATTTTTAGCACCGACGGTTGTGGCAAGTGCCTTAAAGTCTGCTATTTTTGCTGCAAATTTATATGAAAAACTTGGCTTTACGGCAAGTCCTAATGGTAAAGAAGACAGACACGATATCATTCAGGCAATTGCTTTTGGCACACCGGAACGAATTATCGCCTTCTGCCAGGGAATCCAGCAGGCAGCCCCGGTAGATGCCTACGTTCTGCCGGAGCCATATGCGATGCCCGGCTATCACAGCGATGTCATTATGGCAGCGGGTGCTTTTGTACAGGGGTCCTCTATTGAATTAAGTGCAGATGCCCCGATTGAACCGCCTTACAGTGTCTATTTTCAGGGTGGAATTACATGGCCGCACGGAAAGATGGGTATATTAAAAACACTGCAAAATATGATTGATGGTGGATTTGTCGAATTGCCATAGATTTTGGCAAAATTCAAAAAAAATTCACAGAAAAATCTTGCTTAATAGGTATACATTTTTGCCTTGATATGGTAAAATAACAATGTTTAGGTGGAATTTGGTTCCGAAAGGAGCCGAAATGAAAAAAGAAAATTTTACCATGAAAGAATTGCCGGATTCGGAAAAGCCGTATGAGAAGTGTGAAAGAGACGGTGCAAAGTCTTTGTCGAATGCAGAATTACTTGCTGTCATTTTAAAGTCCGGAACAAAGGATAAGACGAGTCTTGCCCTCGCTTTGGAAGTGCTGAGTGCACATCCTTCTTTTCAGGGTTTGATGGGATTGTTTCATCTGACGCGCAATCAGCTTCTTCAGATTCACGGAATTGGTCCGGTGAAGGCAGTTCAGATTTTGTGTGCGGTGGAGTTGTCCAAACGACTGGCAAGAGAGAGTAAGTGTAATGCCACAAATTTTAGCCGCCCCGAACAACTGGCGGCTTATTTTATGGATGAAATGCGAAATCTCGAAACGGAGCATTTGTATCTTGCAGCACTGGATGCAAGCGGAAGGCTGCTCTACGACAAAGCAGTTTTTAAGGGAACTATAAACTATTCTGTGGTAAATCCGAGAGAGATTCTGCGGATTGCCCTGCAATGCGACGCGGCTCAGATTGTGATACTGCATAATCATCCGAGTGGGAATCCCATTCCGAGCGGAGAAGATATCAAGATGACCAAACGGTTATATGAGGCTTCAGATTTGATTGGTATTCCTTTGGTTGACCACATTATCATTGGTGATAACCGCTACATTAGTTTAAAAGAAAGAGGATTGATTTGACATGTTAGGAAAAGCAATAGGAATTGATTTTGGAACAAGTTCAATTAAGTTTTATAAAAATGGAGAGGGAATTATTCTTCATGAAAAAAGTGTAATTGCGATTTACAATAAATCTCATACTTTTGCGGTAGGAAATGAGGCGTATGAGATGTATGAGAAGGCACCGGCAAACATTCAGGTGTCTTATCCGGTAAAAAATGGTGTTATTGCCGATATCGGAAATATGCAGTCGATGATTGATTATTTCTTCCATGAACTGGATGGCAAGAAAAAGTTAAAAGGTGCAGAGTATTATATTGCGGTTCCGACTGATATTACAGAAGTGGAGAAAAGAGCTTATTTTGATTTGATTACAAATACCAATCTGAAACCGAAGAAAATCCATGTCGTTGAGAAGCCGGTTGCAGATGCCCTGGGTATGAATCTCGATATTACAAAATCTACAGGAACTTTGGTTGTGGATATCGGTGCAAATACAACAGAGATTTCCGTGATGTCCCTTGGTGGTATTGTATTAAGCCGATTGATTCCGATTGGCGGAAATCGTTTTGATGAGGCAATTATTAATAAAATCAAAAAAGATAAGAGTTTTGTGATTGGCGAAAAGACAGCAGAAGAAATTAAAATGACAATTGGTTCTGCTTATGTGACGGACGAATCCATTGACGTATGTGGACGTAATCTGGTAACAGGACTGCCAAGTGAAATTACGATTGAGTCAAAAGATGTCCATTCCGCACTGTCTGAATTGTTCCAAAGCATTGTTGATGCTGTGAAAATTATATTGGAGCGCACGCCGCCGGAAATTTCTTCCGACATTTACAAATCCGGTGTTTATCTGACCGGAGGTTCGAGCCGCATTAAGGATTTAGGACGTTTTGTATATGACCAGCTCGGACTGAAAGTAAACTTATGTGAGGAACCGGAAAGCACGGTTGTTATGGGACTTGGTGCAATTATCGAAGACCCACATTTAGCAAAATTGACCTTGTAATTTTTTCCGAAAACAAAGCGGAGGTGTTTGTGTGAAAAAGAGAAGGAAAAATAAATGGATTCATCCCAAAATATTATATATATGTCTCTCGGTTTTGTGTGTACTGTTAGTGCTTCTCTCGTTTAAGTTTACAGACCGGTTTGCCGGTGTGAAAGCATTTGTTGGGAATGTGGTGACACCAATGCAGAAGGGGATTAATTCCGTTGGTAAATACCTTTCGGATAAAGCAGATTTACTTACTTCAAAAGAAACCCTGTTAGCAGAGAATAAGGAATTGCAGGAAAAGTTAAATGACTTAAGTTATAATAATAAAATTCTCGCCCGTGAAAATGCAGAACTGGATAATTACAGAGAATTGTATAAATTGGACAAGGTATATCCGGATTATCCGAAAGTGGCTGCGCGTGTTATCAGCCGCGATGGTAACAACTGGTTCCATGTATTTACGATTGACAAAGGAAAGAAAGATGGTATTCAGGTTGATATGAACGTAATTGCCGGCAATGGTTTGGTTGGCATTGTTTCTGAAGTTGGTGAGTCGTATGCAAAGGTACGTGCCATCATTGATGATAAGAGTAATGTAAGTGCAATGTTTCAGGATACCGGGGAAACCTGTATTGTTAAAGGAAATATGGAGAGTATTTACAAAGGGTACATTGACATTGAGATGATAAGCAACACGGCAAAGATTAAAGATGGTGACGAGGTGGTTACTTCACACGTCAGTGATAAATTTTTACAGGGATTGTCTGTTGGATATGTCAAGGACATTGTAAGTGACCCGTCTTCTCAGACAAAGACAGCGCATTTAATTCCTTCGGTTAATTTTGACCAGCTGGAAAATGTACTGGTGATTACGCAGCTTAAGGACAACTCAGAAATTAAGGACATAAAGAATTATGATTAAAAAACGTATTTTGCCGGTTGTGATGATATTGGCAGCATTTTTGCTCCAGACAACCGTATTTCAATCCATAAAGTTAGCAGGTGCGGTTCCAAATCTTTTATTGGTACTGACAATCACATACGGTTATCTGCGTGGTCGTACTTCCGGACTGGTAATTGGTTTTTTTTCAGGCTTGCTGCTAGACTGCCTGTATGGAAGCGTAATTGGATTATATGCATTTATTTTTATGACAATTGGTTTTGTTGTCGGCTTTTGTAAAAAAATCTATTTTACAGACAGCCTGATTCTTCCGGTTGTTTTAATTGCCTCCAGCGACTTTGTGTATTGCTTTTACTATTATATTACCGAATTTTTAATGCGTGGCAGACTGCACTTGGGCTTTTATTTTATTCATAAGTTTCTGCCGGAAATACTTTATACAACACTGGCAGGAGTTCTTTTGTTTGAACTGGCAGCTCATTTGGAAAAGCCAAAGGAAAGAAAAAGAAAGGAGATTTAGCAGATGTTTAACGGTATACTGGATATGCTGAAAAATGTGGTAAAATCAAGATTTTTCGCCCTGGTGACAACCTATATACTGCTTTTTAGTATACTTGTCGGACGCATGTTTTATCTTCAGATTGTGAAAGGTGAAACCTATGACAGAGAAGCCTCTCTGCAAAAACAGAAAATTAAAACTATTAAGAGTGCCCGCGGTAAAATTTATGACTGTAATGGCAAACTTTTAGTTACCAATGAGCAGAGTTATTCTATAACGATAGAAGATTCCGGAGATTTGAAAACAAATCATGAAAAAAACACAATGATTGAGAAGTGTATCACTCTGATTGAGAAACATGGGGATTCTTTAGATTTGGATTTCCCAATCAGCATGAATAAAAATGGGAAATTTAAATACACGGCAAATCAGGCGGCACAGCTTCGTTTTAAAAGAGAGATTTTCTTTTGTAAATCTATCCATGAGCTGACGCAAAAGCAAAAAGATATGACAGCAGAAGAACTGTTTCGTTATATTCGCACTGAAGATAAGGTAAATACCATTCATTTCTTTGATAAAGACGAAACGTATACGGATGCAGAGGCACTGCCAATTATGACGGTGCGCTATGCGTTATTGATGAACACATATTCAAAATATGATCCGATTACATTAAGTTCTAATGTTTCGGATAAAACAGTGGCTGCCATTAAGGAAAATTCTGCTGATTTACCTGGCGTTGAAGTTACCACCGAAATGAACCGTGTCTATAAAGACAGCAAATATTTCTCTCATATTATTGGCTATACGGGATTGATTTCTTCCGAAACGCTAGCGGAAATGAAAGAAAGTGATCCGAATACGGAATACACATCGGCAGACCAGATTGGTAAAACCGGGATCGAAAAAGAATATGAAGATGAATTAAAAGGGAAAAAAGGTTCCGAAACACTTGTTATTGACAGTACATCGCGTGTAGTAAGTTCGCAGAAAACAAAGGATGCGGTAGCCGGAAAAGATATTTATCTGACGATTGATTCCGATTTGCAGGAAGCAACTTATCGTCTGGCAGAAAAACAGATTGCCGGTATTATTACTTCCAAATTAATCAATGGGAAGGGGCATGGTACAAAAGGGAAAGATGCTAAAGGTATTTTGATTTCTATTTACGATGTTTACGATGCAATTATTCAAAATAGCATTGTTGATGTGTCACATTTCAATACAAGTAATGCGACATCCTTGGAAAAATCGGTGTACCAGACATTTTCCCGCACGAAAAAGAGCGCTATTAACCGCGTAAAAAAAGAACTTCGTGTCAATAATCAAAAGAATGGAAAACAGTTGTCGGAAACAACGGATGGCTATCTGGATTACATTTTCAGTATGTTGAAAACCAATCAGATACTAAATACGTCTACGATGGACACAACAGATACGATGTACAATAAGTATGTAAATAATAAAATAAGTTTGAGTCAGCTGTTAGTTTATGGAATCAAAAACAACTGGATTAATTTAGATAATCTGGAAATTGACAATAACTACTATTCTTCGGAAGAAGTCTTCCAGAAATTAGTTTCTTATATTGTCGATGAAATCCAGGATGATTCGAAGTTTGATAAGAAAGTGTATCACTCGATGGTAGATTCCGGTGTTTTGTCCGGCAGAGAGATTTGCCTTTTGTTGTATGACCAGAAGGTGTTAAAAAAGAAAACTTCTACCTATCAGAAATTACAGGCAGGAATGATTTCCCCATACAGTTTTTTGAAATCGAAAATCCGATCGCTTGAAATTTCAGCAGGAGATTTAGGACTTACACCATGTTCTTGTGCCGTTATTGTAACAGATGTAAAGACCGGAAAAGTGAAGGCATTAACGTCTTATCCAAGTTATGATAATAATAAATTTGCAAATTCAGTTGATGCCGATTATTATGCCAAAATCAGTACAAGCAGTGCGTCGCCACTTTTGAACCGTGCGACCCAGCAAAAGGCAGCTCCCGGTTCGACATTTAAGATGGTGACTGCCACAACCGCATTGGAAGAGGGCATTATTAATCCTTATACTCGTATCCATGACGGTGTACAGTTTAATAAAATTAATAAGCCTTGGCCAAAATGCTGGAGTACTTATTCGCATGGTAATATTAATGTTTCACAGGCAATCCAGCATTCCTGTAACTATTTCTTCTATGAAATGGGTTATCGATTAGGAAATGGACACAATACATTAGTGGATAATGAAAAAGGTTTGAGCAAACTGAAAAAGTATGCAGATAAATACGGTTTAACGGAAAAATCCGGCATTGAACTGCCGGAAGCGGAACCAACGTTTTCCGATGTCGATGTTGTTCGTTCTGCAATTGGACAGGGCTCCCACAGTTACACACCGGTTCAGATGTCCCGTTATGTCACAACAATTGCGAATGGTGGAACCTGCTTTGATTTAACTCTGATTCAGAAAATCAAAGATGCTAAATCAAAAACACAGGATAAGAAATCATCAAATGTCCGCAATAAATTGAATTTCCAGTCGTCAACTTTAACGGCAATTAAAACCGGCATGAAAAATGTAGTACAGGCGGGCAGCATTAAGTCACTGTTTAACAATGTAAATGTTACGGTTGCCGGAAAAACCGGTACGGCTCAGATTACAAACAACGAGCCAAACCATGCATTATTTGTTAGTTTTGCACCTTATGAGAATCCGGAAATTTCAATTACGGTAGTAATTCCAAACGGATTTTCTTCTTCCAATGCCGCAGAACTTGCGAGCAAAGTATATCAGTATTATTATGATAAGAGTTCACGTAAGAAACTGATGGATGGAAAAGTTTCGAGTCCGGCAATGGGCGGAACAAGACAAACGGATTAAGGAGTTGGAAATATGAAAAAAGCACCTGTTGTAATTAAAGGAAATAAATCAGGAATACGCATTGTTTTGGATGATGCGCTTCCTTTTCCGGAGATTTTAGAAGAAGTCGAAAAAAAATTCAAGGAAAGTTCGGATTTTCTTGGTGAGGCTCAGGTTGCCGTTTCCTTTGACGGAAGAAAATTAACTGAGGAACAGGAAGCTATTTTACTGGAATGCATCAAGGAAAATTCAAAATTACAAGTCGTGTGTCTGATTGATGAGGACAAGCAGAGAGAAGAATTGTTCAATCAGACACTGAATGAAAAACTGATGGCAATGAATGCAAATTCCGGTCAATTTTTCAAAGGAAATCTTCGTTCCGGACAGGTGATGGAGTTTGAAACCAGTGTTGTGATTTTAGGCGACATTAATGTAGGTGCACAAGTTGTATCGACAGGAAATGTAATTGTGTTAGGAAGTCTGTATGGAACAGTGTATGCCGGAGCTGCCGGAAAAGAAAATGCGTTTATTGTTGCATTGAAAATGAATCCGATGCAGATACGAATCAGCGATGTAATCGCCCGTTCCTCTGACGAAAAACAGGAAACACCGGCAGAGCCGCAGATTGCCTATTTGCAAGATGGAGCAATATACATTGATACTTTGTCAAGACAGACGTTGACAGAAATTGATGTTTGAATATTGATATAAGCCATTGTTATGGTGAAAGGAGAGAAATTTATGAGTGAAGTTATTGTGATTACATCGGGTAAGGGAGGCGTTGGTAAAACAACGACAACTGCCAATGTAGGAACAGGATTAGCAAAAGAAGGAAAAAAAGTAGTACTGATTGATACAGATATCGGATTGCGTAATCTGGATGTTGTTATGGGACTTGAAAACCGTATTGTATACAATCTTGTGGATGTAATTGAAGGAAACTGCCGAATCAAACAGGCGTTGATTAAGGATAAACGATATCCGACACTTTATTTGCTGCCTTCTGCCCAGACCAGAGATAAGACAGCAGTTACACCGGAGCAGATGGAAAAACTGACCAATGAATTAAAAGAAGAGTTTGATTACATATTGCTCGACTGCCCTGCCGGAATCGAACAGGGATTTAAAAATGCGATTGCCGGAGCTGACCGTGCAATTGTAGTAACAACACCGGAAGTATCGGCTGTGCGTGATGCAGACCGTATTATCGGATTGCTGGAAGCAAACGAAATCGGAAAGACTGAACTCGTTGTAAACCGCCTTCGTGCCGATATGGTAAAGCGTGGAGATATGATGTCGAGTGATGATGTTGTAGAGATTCTTGCTGTGGATTTGCTTGGTGTTGTCCCGGATGATGAGAATATTGTCGTTTCGACAAATCAGGGTGAACCGCTTGTAGGTAACAAATCGCTTGCCGGTCAGGCATACGAAAACATATGTCACAGAATCATGGGAGAGGATGTTCCATTGTTGGATTTATTCCAGAAAAATGGTCTTTTCTCAAAAATTAAAAACAAATTCAAAAGCTAAGGAGATGAATCGTAATGGGATTTGCAGATTTTTTTAGAAAAAAATCCTCCAGTAATGTAGCAAAAGACCGTTTGAAGATGGTTTTGGTATCGGACCGTGCAAACTGTTCGCCGGACATTATGGAGCAGATAAAAAATGATATTATCCATGTTTTGTCGAAATATGTAGAAATTGATTTAGACGGGCTGGATATCAAGATTGAGCAGACTGAATCGGAAGGCTCCAATGGTATGGTGCCGGCACTTTTTGCTAATATTCCGATTAAAGACATGAAACAGACAAAGAAATAAATTAAGGATTGGTAAGGTGGTAAATCATGCGGGAACGCGTTATGAAATGGTTGCAGATTAAGCGGTACAACTGGAAAAATTATGATATTTTTCTGATTGCCGTTGTGCTTATTTTGACATTTATAAGTTCATATGTCATTTCCATAGTCAATTCTGACATTTCCTTAAAAAGACAGTTGGTCGGAGTTGTTATGGGTATAGTTATCATAGGTATTTTTTCCATTATTGATTACCATGATTTATGTATGTATATTCCAATTATATACATTGTTACGACCCTTATGGCTATGGCAACCAGATTGACGCCATTAGGCGTTGAGTTGGATACGAATTCTTACCGCTGGCTTGATTTCAAAGTATTTACTTTTCAGCCATCGGAAGTATGTAAAATTACGTTAATATTGGCACTTGCCACCTTTTTTTCAAAGAGAAAAGAAAATTTATCTACGTATAAGAATTTTTTCCTTGCCTCTTTGATTACCTTTGTACCAACTGTATTTATTTTAATACAAACGGATTTATCATCCAGTGTTGTTATGATTGTTATTCTCATTATGATGTTAGCATCTTCAGGAATTGGTCATAAAATATTGGCACCGGTTGCTGCCGTTGTAGTTCCGGCGGTTGGTGTTTTGTTCTGGTATATTTTACAGCCAAATCAAAAACTTCTGCGTGGCTATCAGTTGGCCCGCATTACCGGATGGCTGCACCCGGAAAAAGAGAGTCTTGGTGTTATGTACCAGCAGAACAACTCGGTTCTTTCCATTGCATCCGGAAAATTGTATGGAAAACTTTTGGATGGCAGCACAACGGCGCGAAACTATACCAGCGTTGATGTAAGAGAAAGTGATTTTATCTGGACACCAATCAGCGAAGAGTTTGGTTTTATTGGATGTATGGTAGTTTTAGCTCTGTTATCCATTATTATTATCAAATGTTTTCTGGCAGCAAAAAATGCGAGAGATTATATGGGAATGATGATTGCTGTGGGAATTGGCGCTATGTTTTGTTTTCAGACATTTTTTAATATCGGTGTGGCAACATCATTGCTGCCAAATACCGGACTTCCATTGCCGTTTTTAAGTAATGGACTCACGTCTCTTATTAGTAATATGATGGCAATTGGTATTTTGCTAAACGTAGGGATACAACCGAATCGAGGAAGCAGCAGCCTAGATTTTTAATTCAGAGAAAGAAGGGATGTAGTTATGAATATTGCCCTAATTGCGCACGATGCAAAAAAAATTCTGATGCAGAATTTTTGTATTGCTTATCGTGGGATTTTGAGCAAACATGAAATTTATGCCACCGGTACGACAGGACGACTTGTTGAAGAGGTAACAAACCTTTCCATTCACAAGTATCTTGCCGGACATTTAGGTGGAGAAAAACAGCTTGGGGTGCAGATTGAAAATAATGAACTGGATTTAGTTATTTTTCTGCGTGACCCATTGACACAGAAAGTCCATGAACCGGATGTAAATAATGTGTTTCGTCTGTGTGATATTCACAACATTCCTCTGGCTACCAATGTTGCTACAGCGGAATTGTTAGTAAAAGCATTAGAGCGTGGCGACTTAGACTGGCGTAATCTGGTTCGTATGTGATTTTATATGTATCGAGTAGGAGATCCCCTACTCGTTTACTTAATTGTTAATTCGCCCACAGAAACTGATGGCATAAAGTCCGCAGATACCAATTACGGCATAAATAATGCGTGACAATACGGACATTGAACCAAATAAAAAGGCAACTAAGTCCAGTCCGAAAAAACCGACTAAGCCCCAGTTGATGGCACCGATAATAACAAGTACCAGGACAATATAGTCTATTGCTTTCATTTTTGTATACTACCTCCTTTGTTAGATAGTATACCGAAATTGAGAAACACTATTCATTTGAGTGAAAAATAAGAACAATGTCAGGGAAGGAAGACAATCATGGGAAAAAGAAAGGTAGTTTCAATAAAAAAAAGATTTCGGCCACAATCCAGTCTGGCCTTTTTCCTTCTGCTTTTGATTGTTGTTTATATTGTTGTGCTGGCATGGGGATATTTTGCAAAAGAACATATTTCAATTTATGAAGTGAACACAACGGATATTTCAGATGATGCGCCATTGTATGGTTTTGTAATGCGTGCGGAAGAAATTGTGAATTCGGAAGAATCGGCATATATTAATTATTATCTTTCGGAAGGAAGCCGGATTGGAAAGGGAGATGTGGCATACACCGAAGATACCAGTGGAGAAGTGAGTAAAATGCTCGAACAAATCCGAAGCAAAAAAGACAACTCGGAAAATATTTCAAAAATGCGGGAAGTGATTGCCAGCTTTTACAGTTCTTTCCACAATGCCAATTACAGCGAGGTGACAAAACTCCACTACGATGCAGAAAATGTACTGATGGACTTGAATCAGGGAAATTTATACAGTGATTTAAAAAAAGCGATGGCATCTTCCGGAAAAGCGGACAGTTTTACTAAAGTTATGGCAAAAAAAAGTGGAATCATTGCTTACTCGATGGATGGTTACGAGACAACAAAAGAAGAAGACATTACAAAGAAATTATTTGACCAATATGGAAGTGTAGCAAGAAAACAGATGCAGAAAGAGGGAAGCGTCGCAGCCGGCTCACCGGTTTATAAGCTGGTTACAAGTAATGATTGGTCAATTGTTGTAAAATTAGATGACAGTTACTATCAGGAATTAAAGGACAAAACAAGTGTCCGTGTAACCATTACAAAGGATGATATTTCTTTTAATGCTCAGGTAAAATTGTGGGATAAAGATGGCACACATTTTGCTACGCTTAGTACGTCCCGTTATATGGAACGCTATATTAACGACCGCTTTTTGCAGATTGAATTTAACTTAAAATCGGCGTCCGGACTGAAAATTCCAAACAGTTCCGTATTAAAAAAGAATTATTATCTTGTTCCGAAAAAATATGCCGTAAATGGAGATGATGGGATTGGAGTCACCAGAAAAACATCCGATCCAAATAATAAAGCAGGCCATGAATTTGTCTCATTAAAATCGTCTTTGTTGGTTGGCGATAACTATTATGTAGGAAAAAACACTTTATCGGATGGGGATATTCTCATTACAAAATTTGGTGATTCAGAGCAGTACCGGGTACATGAAACAGGAGAATTATCAGGTGTGTATTATGTGAACCAGGGATACTGCCAGTTCCGTCCAATTGAGGTTTTATATAAAAACAAGGAGTACTCCATTGTTTCAGACCATACAGTAAATGGTTTGTCTGCGTATGACCATATTGTTGTGGACCCAACGTATTTAAATGATGATGACTTTATTGAATAATTTCATAAAGATTACAGATTGAGAAAAGAGGTAATTGATATGGTAACAGAAAATTTGAAAAAAGTTGAAAAAAAAATTGAATCGGCATGTACACGTGCAGGCAGAGACCGAAATGATGTTACGTTAATTGCGGTCAGCAAGACAAAACCGGTTGAAATGATGAGAGAGGCCATGCAGTGTGGCATCGTTACTTTTGGTGAAAACAAGGTACAGGAAATTGTGGAAAAACAAAAAGAACTGACAGAACCGTTAGATTGGCATATGATTGGTCATTTACAGCGAAATAAAGTAAAGCAGGTTGTTGGAAGGGTGAAACGAATCCATTCTGTCGACTCAATAAGACTTGCCAAACAAATACAGTTAGAAAGCGAAAAAAGGAATATTACTTCAGATATTTTAATTGAGGTTAATATGGCAAAAGAGGAATCAAAGTATGGATTTATGCCGGAAGAAGTGGAAGAAGCCATACGTGAAATTTCTACTTATCCAAATGTGAAAATTCATGGTCTTATGACAATTGCACCAAACGTTTCAAATCCGGAAGAAAATCGTGTTCATTTTCGTAATTTGCATAAATTACTAGTTGACATTAATGGCAAAAACATTGATAATATTAATATGAACGAACTTTCCATGGGAATGACCGGAGACTACGAAGTAGCGATAGAAGAGGGCGCTACTTATGTACGTGTAGGAACCGGCATTTTTGGAAATAGACAATACTTATAGAAAGGAACGAGAAGATATGGGTTTAGATTCCATTTTAAATTTCTTTAAGATTCCAGATGATTTTGATGACGAATATGAAGAGGAGTATGTGGAGGAGCCGGTAAAGGCAAAACCGGTAAAAACACAAAGACAGCCTGTTTCACAGGAGAATGACTATGAGGAGCCGGCACCAAAGCAGCGCAGTGGATTTTTAGGGTCTAAGCCAAAAGTTGTACCGATGAACCGCACGATGATGGAAGTCAGCATCATTAAGCCGACAACTTTTGAAGACTCACAGAACATATGTAATATGTTACTTTCCGGACGGCCGGTTGTTGTAAATTTGGAGGGTTTTGACCCGGATGATGCACAGAGAATTATGGACTTTATATCCGGATGTATTTATTCAATCAAGGGACAGTATCATCAGATTTCAAAATATATTTTCATTTTCACACCGGAAAATGTAGATATCAGCGGGGACCCGTTAGGGCTTGATGGTAGTTCGGCAAAGATGCCTACGATAAATCGTGAGTTTTAATCATGGGAACAAAGCAGGAACACTTCTTTTTGCAGCATGTACAGGACTTATACCATCGAACCATTTACAACGATTATCCTTCTTTTACGGAGTTTCTCACAACAGGTGAGATGTCTGCTTTACTGCAGAATCAAAAGATGTTTCCATCGGTTGTACTTCGTATGTGGGGTGGTCATAAAGATTGTGATTCAAAAATGGCCGGTTTTTTCCCGGCTGATTTTGTAGATGCGGATGATCAAGCATTTCCAATTTGCTGTATTCGTATTTCCCCGGTTCACGAAAAGTATGCGGATACTTTAATACACAGAGATTATTTGGGGGCTGTGTTGAATCTTGGAATTTCCCGTTCCACGATCGGCGATATCCGTATTTGTGAAAAGGCTGCGTATCTTTTTTGTGTTGAGGAATTAAAGGAGTTTATACTCTCAAATTTACGGCAGGTAAAGCATACTATAATGGAATGCCGTGAAATTTCTGAATTGGACGAAATTCCGGAAAGACAGTATGAGATACACAGACAAACGGTTGCCTCGGCTCGTTTGGATAATATAGTTGCTGCAATGATTGGTTCTTCGCGCACGAAGGCAAACGAACTGATTACACAGGGCAGAGTATTTATTAACAGTGAGGAGAAAACATCAAACAGTTATCGATGTCCAAGTGATTCCGTTTTTTCAATTCGAGGTCACGGTAAATATCGGCTTACCTTTGATGAAGGAGATATTACTAAAAAAGGGAAACAAAAAATTACTATATATCAATACCGATAAGGAGATGAAGGTTCATGTTATCACCACTTGATTTGAAAAATAAAATGATGGAGCCAAAAAAACGCAAGTACTATGATAAAGATGAAACGGATGATTATTTAGAACTTGTGATGGAGCAGTACAAGCAGCTGTACGATGAAAATTTAGAACTGCAGAAAAATGTAAAATCCTTAAATGATGGGGTGCAGTATTACCGTTCCATTGAAAATACGATGCAGAAAGCATTGGTTCTTGCTGAAAAAACAGCGAAGGAAACAAAAGACGCAGCCCAGTTAAAGGCAGAGGCAATTGAAAAGGATGCAAATACTAAAGCTGATAAAATTGTTGCAGAGGCAGAGCAGGAGTATGATAAATTAAAGGAAAAATGTCTTTCTCTGGTTCAGCAGTTTAATCAGTATAAAATGCAGTTAAAACAGGTTGCATCTGCTCAGTTGGAGTTAATTACCAGTGATTCTTTTGATGTATATTCGCCGGAGATTGAAGCAATCCGGAATGAAAAAGACAATATGATTGCAGAGCAGGTACCGGAAGAACCGAAAGCGCCAAAGGCACCGACAGAAATGGAGATACCGGAACCACTCGTAAAAGAGCAGCCTGTTATGAAAGAGACAGTGGAAAAAGAGCCGGAAGATTTATCGGAAACAATGGTTCTTCCGGATGTAAAAAAAGAAAAACGTGCAAAAAAAAAGAACGAAGAACTGCAGGAAGATATTCTCACGGCGGATACCATTGATTTAAGCGATACCTTAAATCAGATTCAGAAACCAAAAGACGCAGACACAAAAGAAGTAACGGATGCCCTTGTATTAGATCCGGTGGATGCTGTTGTTAAAGAACCTTTTGAGGCAGTGCCAAATTCTGCGGTAACTTTGGAATCTAATCCGGAAATGCTTTCTTTAGAGCCGGAAGAGGACAAGAAAGAAAAAGAGACTCCATCCTTGGATTCTCTGCTGCAGAATATAAACTTGGGTAAGAAGAATAAGAAAAAGAAAGGAAAGGACGAGGACCCTTTTGAGTTTCTTGGTTCGGTAGATGATTTTTAATGGTTCAGAATAAAAAACAAATAATACATCATGCAGTATTTGCACTCGTATTTATTTTGCTTATTTTCGGAGACCGCATAACGAAAAATTTTGCGATTACTTCTTTAAGGCAGGATGATATTACAATAATCCCCGGTGTATTTACACTACATTATTTAGAAAATCCGGGTGCAGCATGGGGAATTTTTCCGAATGCTATATGGTTTTTTGCCATAATTACGATTGTTGTCCTTGGTGCAATGATATATTTTTACAGCAGAATACCGGTACAAAAGAAATTTCTGCTGCTTCGATTTACCATTATCCTTTTGGCAGCTGGGGCAATAGGTAATTTTATTGACCGTATGATGTGGCATTATGTAGTTGACTTTTTGTATATAAAAGCAATTAATTTTCCGGTATTTAATGTGGCAGACTGCTATGTTTGTGTTGCGGCTGTCTTACTGATTTATTGCTTACTATTTCGATATAAGGAAGAAGATTTTTTGTGGAAGAAGAAAAATTAATAATTGATGTAGAAACAGAAGAGGAACGCCGAATTGATCAGTTTTTGGCTGATCAGATGGAATATTCGCGTTCCTTTATCCAAAAATTAATTAAAAATGAAAAGGTTACAGTGAACGGGAATGTCATCACTAAGGTGAAATATCCCGTTTCTTTTCGTGATAAAATTATAATCGAAATTCCCGCACCAACGGAACTGGAAATTAAGCCGGAGAAAATGGATTTAGACATATTATATGAAGATAATGATGTCATTGTTATTGATAAGCCAAAAGGAATGGTTGTACATCCTTCTGCGGGACATATGAGCCATACTTTGGTGAATGGTCTTTTGTATCACTGTAAAGGAAATTTGTCGGGAATAAACGGTGTATTGAGGCCCGGAATCGTACATCGAATTGATATGGACACAACAGGCGCAATCATTGCATGTAAAAACGATATTGCCCACCAGTCACTGGCAAAACAATTGCAGGTTCATTCAATTACGAGAAAATATGAAGCTATTGTATATCATAATTTGCAGGAAGAAACAGGCACAATCGATAAGCCAATTGGCAGACATCCTGTTCATCGAAAAAAGATGGCGGTAGTTCAGCCAGAGAAAGGTAAGAGAGCAGTTACACATTATCGTGTACTTTCTCATCTAAATCACAAATTCAATTATATTGAATGTCAGCTTGAAACAGGACGCACACATCAGATTCGTGTACACATGGCATCCATTATGCATCCGTTACTGGGGGATGAATTATACGGTCCAAAACCACAAAAAATGTTTGAAAAACTACAGGGACAGACACTGCATGCAAAAATTTTAGGATTTCAACATCCGGTTACCAATCAATATATTGAGGTTGAATCGCCACTCCCACAATATTTTGTAGAATTGCTAAAAAACCTCGGAAATTCGTGATATTTCAGGTAAAATATTGCTTGACAATTACATTACTATAGGTGTAGAATTTAGTTACTTGGCAAATGTTCGTGAAGTAACAACTTGTAGAATCTTTAGGGGGGACATTCTATTATTGTAGTTTCTTTTGTCTACAAATGTAGATAACGTGATTTTTGCTGCTGACATTGAGGAGGATTTGTTTTTATGAGTAAGAGTTCGGATAAGGAAATGCGGTTGCATGAGGGGGAATTAAATGTCATGGAATTGTTGTGGTCCAATAAAGTTTTGGCTGCTAAAGACATTTCTAAAATCATTAAAGAATATATTGGTTGGGAAAAAAATACGACATATACCGTAATCAAACGCTTGATTAATAAAGGAGCCGTTCGGCGTGAGGATCCGGGATTTTTATGCAGTGCTGAGGTGACAAAAAAAGAAATCCAGGACATTGAGACAAAAGCATTGCTTAATAAAATGTATAATGGTTCCCTGAGCACATTTATTAATGATTATTTGGGAAATCGGAAACTTTCATTAGAAGAGACAATGGAGTTAAAACGAATTTTACATCTTAATGAATAAGATAACTCGCATCCAGAAAACAATATAGCAGGGTGCGAGTTAAATTTTTGCCTCTTTTACTCTCTTGGACAAACTCCAGTTTTTCAAAAAGACTTGACGGGAAAATACCTATTTGCTATAATTTTATTGGAATTACTTATATACTTATTGGATTTAGGAGGTTTAAGTCTATGGATAAGAAAATTACTTATCATGAGCAGACAAGCCGTGAAAATACATTAAAACTGCGTAGCGTCTTACAGACACTGCCGGATTTTACAAAGGATTTTTTTCGTGCCATTGAGCCAAATACATCTGCTAAAACCAGAATATCTTATGTATATGATATTCGTTTGTTTTTTCAGTTTTTGCAGATAAACAATCCGGTGTTTGCTAAAAAAGATTCAATTAAAGACATTCGTTTAGAGGACTTAGAACAATTGCAGCCCGTTGACATTGAAGAATATTTAGAATATTTAAAATATTACAAAGATGCAGATGGTGTAATTCATACCAACAAAGAACGAGGGATTCATCGTAAATTAGCGGCATTACGAAGTTTTTATGCATATTATTATAAACGCGAGTATATTCATAATAATCCCACATTAATTGTCGATATGCCTAAGCTGCATAAACGTGAAATTATTCGCTTAGACCCGGATGAAGTTGCCAATCTTCTAGATTATGTAGAACACGGTGGCGATGAAATGACCGGGATGAAAAAAGTTTATTTTGAAAGAAATAAAATAAGAAATCTCGCATTGTTCACTCTTCTGCTCGGCACAGGAATCCGTGTGTCCGAATGTGTTGGATTGGACATTGAGGACGTTGATTTTGACAATAATCGGATTAAAATCGTGCGTAAAGGTGGCAAGGAAGATTTTGTATACTTTGGAGATGAAGTTGCCGAAGCTTTATACGATTACTATGCAGAACGAATGACGATTACAACAAAAGAAGGTCATGAACATGCTTTGTTTTTATCCATTCAAAAAAGACGTATCTGTGTACAGTCAATCGAAAATTTAGTTTCTGATTGTGCGAAACATGTTACGACATTAAAGCATATTACGCCTCATAAGCTTAGAAGTACATATGGTACCAATTTATACCGTGAAACGGGCGATATTTATCTGGTTGCTGAAGTATTAGGCCATAATGATGTAAATACAACCAGGAAACATTATGCAGCGCTGGAAGAAGACAGAAAACGAAAGGCTGCTTCGGCAGTTCGTTTGCGAGAATCCTAATCCCCTATCCTACCGACCGGTAGGATAGGTTTGAAACATTGTCTGAATACTCTTATAAATGGAATTTGCCGCATTCTTTTGGAAGGTAGCATTTGTTAATTTAGAATAATCACTGTTTCCGGAGATAAATCCAAGTTCAATCAAAATAGCCGGGACTGTATTGTGTTTTAATACATAATAAGCAGCTGTTTTTGTACCACGGTTTGTTGTTTTTAAATCCGCTAATAATTGAGTACGGAACAAATTTGCCATGGCTTTACTTGTAATACCACTAAAACTTGTCTTATTATTGGATACAGAATAATATACCTCTGTTCCATTTGCAGACCCACTTTTAGCAGAATTCATATGCAGACTGATAAACGCATCCGCACGAACAGATTTTGCAAAAGCTGCCCGATTGGCAAGCGTAATGTAACTGTCATTGGTTCTGGTCCAGTACACTTTTGTGTCCGGTGCATTTCCTGCAAACTTATCCTTCATCAATGTGTAAATAATCTTGTGAGTTAAATCTTTTTCATTTGTTCCTTTATTTTGTGCGCCAGGATCACGACCACCATGACCTGCATCCAAAACCAAAACATTCTTAAATATTTTATTTGGCTGTCCCATTAATACACTGAGTGTATTTCCCTTTTCATAAATTTTATATCCAACTAAAGATGTTGTTGTAATCGTAATTACTGTATTATTTCCACTTTTTGCAGTCATAATATTTTTTATCGAACTGTGATTTATCACAATTGGATTTGTTTGATAATAGGACACATAATCACCGGGAATAATAATCTGAAACTTTTTGTTCAGATATAAATCCTGATTTTTTACTTGATTAATGTGTACATTTGCAGGACGTGGTATCGATAGGGAGTAATTTGTTACACTTCCATCTCCTGCCTGATAGGCACGCAGTATATTAATTTCCAATGTCTTATTATGAATGATATAGGAATAATCCGCTGTGTTGTAACAAGTAAAGGTAATCGTTACCGTTGTTTCACTGTTGGTTACATCCATTTTCTGAATAATCTCACCAAAGCGCTCAAAACTTTTGTTTGCTAACAAGTATGAGGATTTAGGCAGTGAAATCGAAACCGTGTTTCCGGTTCGATTTACCGTTGCCGTTTTCATAATCTCTTCACTTGTACCCGATAACTGGAACGAAATCGAGCCGGTTCCATTTTGCTCCTGATAAAAGGACTGAAACGTATATAAAGAGTTGGTTGTTGTGTTTGCTTGTTGTACCGTTGACTGTTTTGATACCTGTTTCGTACTCCAATTAAAAAATTGTTTACTCTGAATACGGTAGCATAACAGGCTCTTATCCCAGCTTTTGGTATAATTTATTTGTCCTAAAACGGAGGATGCCGGTATACATAAAACATTTTTCTTTGTTTTGTGCGAATAAATCATTTTAGGAGGTGCTGTCAATGTCACATTTTTCCCATTTAATATAGCTTGACGGCTGTCAAGCACGGCACGAAATGACATGTCTACATCGGAATCCGATACCTGTAGTTCTTTTGTCTGCTGATTATAGGAGTAAGTAAGTCCCATAATAGAAGAAAGAGTTTCTTCTGCAGGCAGGTACATCTTTCCGGATAATTTAATTACCGGCAATGAACGAAGTGTATATTTGTTATGATTGTAATAAATATTTCCCTGTGTACCCGTGTAATAGGTTAATTTCCCGTTATATGTAAGCTTTAACGGAGCACCTAAACGAATGGTTTTTCCGGTTTTTTTATAAGAAAAACGAAGTGCTTTAGCAACATAATTTATAGGAATCAGTATTTTAGTCTTTTTCTTGGATACAAAACGAACAGAAACAGGAGCTGCTTTTAATTTCACTTTTTTCCCATTTTTGTAAGCTGCCTTTTTTCCAACCTGCATTTTTAAAGAAATGCCATTTGCCGATAAGGTAAGAACCTTTCCTTTCTTTTTGTATTTACAGGAAACCTTCATCCCCTTCTTAAATACGTCAGCATAGGAAACCATATAGTTTTTCTTGATGACAACTGCCGGGTAGGATTTTTTTGAAACTTTCTTGTTCTGGTAAGTTACTGACATTTGTTTCGAACGATTAATGGAAGTTTTTCCATTGTAGCGAAGTTTAATTCCCTTTGATTTTGCTAAACTCTCTGCTCCGGAAATAAGCATAAATACACTGCTGAGCACAAAGCACATAGTAACAAAAATAATTCTATAATAAATTTTGTTGTATTTTTTCATAATGGCACCTCTTTACTTGGTTTTTCTACAGTTTATCAATATGAATTGACAGAATATTGTCAGTTACGCATAGATTTACTCAAAAAGGTGCGAATGCTTCTATTTCTTGTCTATTTGAAATTAGGCAGTAACAAATAACCACCGGCATGAATATTTTCTGAAGAAAGGCTGTTTAATGAAATAATAGCTTCCTCATATTCTGCCTTTGATAAGTTGGAATACTTCTCTGCATAGGTATCAGCAAGGGAAGAAAGCGTATCACCGGATTTAATTAATACATTTTCATAGCTTTTCATTGTGTGCTGACCACTCATATCTGCAGAAGCAGTCTTTCCGGTAAAGCCGCTCAAAAAAACAAGCAATAAAATAATCGCCGGTACAAGAATAAATGTAAAACGTAATTGTAATAATTTTCTCATAATAGTCACTCCTTATTAATCGAACGTACAGTCCGAACATCTGTTTGTTGTATATAATATATCATCCGAACAGATGTTTGTCAATGACTATTTTCAAAAAAAGAAACGATTTGTATTTTACATAACAAATCGTTTCGGCTTATACAATATTTCTATCTACTCTTCTGCATCGTCATCTTCTGCGTCAATTTTAATGGCACCGGAAGATAATTCATCGATAGCAATGGAAAGCGCTTTTGGACAGTCATTATGGTCTGTTAAAGGCTCAGAGCCGGCAATAATCTGTCTGGCGCGTTTCGCAGTTGCCAATACAATGGAATAACGGCTGTTTACAACAGGCTGTTCTCCTTGCTCAACTTCACTGTTTGCAATATTCATAAGGTCTGTGTACGATGGATGTAACATAATAATTTCTCCTTTCAATTTAACAATTGTTATTATATCATGGTTTTCCAAACTGATTCAATGGCCAAATACGTAAAAATACTTTTCCGGCAATGTTTTCTCTTTTTACAGGACCCGGTGCATCCGGATCTTCACCCTGTGGAATACTTCGGCTGTCTAAACTTACGGAACGATGATCTCCTAAAACATAGTATTCATCTGATTTTAAGGTGTATGGTTTCTCTTTTGTTCCCAATTCAATCTGACTATCGTCCATGGCATCTTTTGCATATGGGTCGTCAATCTTTTTGCCATTGATATAAATGGAATTATTATCAATGTAGACCGTTTCACCCGGGAGTCCATAAATACGTTTTACATAGTACTCATCAACGTCATGACCTTTCGGGTAAAATACAATAATATCGTATCGCTCCGGGTCATGAATACGGTAAATAAACTTATTAACCAATAAACTATCTCCGTTTTGCAAAGTATCCTGCATTGAATTGCCATCGACAACCGTCCGTTGCAAGATATAGGTTGGTACGACGAAAATACAAAATACAATAATGGCAACATATAACAGCACCTCAAAAATAATGCTAAACGGACTTCTTTTTTTTCTGGCTGCCTTACGATTTTCCTGTAAATCATCAACAACCATTGTCTTTGCCTGTGAGGTTTGTGCTTCCTTCATATCCATAATTTGATTACTCTCCCTCCGAATGATTTTTTAATTCTGATTCCATATGTTCAATCAGGTTTTCGCAGTTACAGACACGGCAGTGTTCGTTCTGAATAATCTGATTCACACATTCTACGGCATCTTCTAACTTGTCATTAACAACAAGATAGTCATAGGACTTCATATATGCCACTTCTTCGCCGGCACGCTTAAGTCGTTTGCTAATCTGTTCCTCGGTCTCAGTTCCTCTTCCTTTTAAGCGTGAAGCAAGTTCTTCATAAGATGGTGGTGTGATAAAAATCAATACCGCTTCCGGAAACTGCTCTTTTACAAGCATACCGCCCTGCATTTCAATCTCCAAAAGAACATCTTTTCCTTCTGCAAGCTGATCTTTTACAGCCTGTTTCGGTGTGCCATAATAGTTGCCGACATATTCTGCCCACTCGATTAACTCACACTGCTCTATCATATGTTCAAATTCCTCACGGGTATGAAAATAGTATTCACGCCCATTTACTTCTCCCTCTCTTGGCTTACGTGTCGTAGCCGATATAGAGAGAAAGTATGGATACTTTTCAATCAATTGTTTCATAATGGTCCCTTTTCCGGCACCGGAAAAGCCTGAAATAACGGTTAAAACGCCTTTCTTTGACATAGAGAAAGCTCCTTTCGTTTATTGATTCATTCTTGCAGCAATGGTTTCCGGCAGCAATGAGGATAATACAATGGTCTGATTATCCAATACTAAAACTGCTTTTGTCTTGCGGCCGCAAGTGGCATCAATCGCAGCCCCCTGGTCTTTTGCCTGCTGGATTAACCGCTTAACCGGAGCAGCATCCGGACTTACGATACTGTAAACCTTATCACTGTTTACTACATTGCCAAAACCAATATTAATAAATTGCATCGTATGCGCCTTTCTATTCGATATTCTGAATCTGTTCACGAATTTTCTCGATTTCGGTTTTTAAATCAATTCCATACTCGGAAACTTCGGAATCATTTGCTTTGGATAATGTCGTGTTTGCCTCACGATTCATTTCCTGAATTAAGAAATCCAGTTTACGCCCGATGTTTTCTCCAGCCGCTAAGGTTTCTTTGACATGCTCAACATGAGTACGCAGACGAACCATTTCCTCATCGACACAAATTTTATCGCTAAACATAACAATTTCTGTTGCCAAAAGATTTTCATCGATCTGTGTATCACCAAGAAGCTGTTCGACTTTCTCGGTAATTTTCTTTCGGTATTCTTCTACAATCTGAGGAGAACGCGTTTCTATTTTATCTACTAAATCAGAAATATGATCCAGTTTTTCTGATAAATCTTTTGCTAATTTTTCTCCCTCGATGCGTCGGCTTTCCGCAAATTTTTCACAAGCATCACGTAATGCCTGTGTCACAATCGGAATCCATTCTTCTTCGTTGTCATCCTCTTCTGCTTTTGTAAAAACATCCGGAAATCGTGCCAATTGATAGGCCTGAATCGTTCCGTCAATCGAAAATTCATCTGCCATTTGGGAAATGCCGCTTAAATAAGCAGCTGCAATTTGAGGATTATACTGAATCGATTCAGCATTTTCCTGCAATTGTTCCATGGAAACGAAAATATCGATTTTTCCTCTTTTTGCAAACTCTTTCACCTGATTTCGAATGGCAGGCTCATAAAAATTTAATTTTCTTGGGAGACGAACCGACAAATCCAGATAGCGGTGATTCACCGACTTCATTTCGATGGTAACCTTATATTTTTCATTGGCTGCCTCACCGCGGCCAAATCCCGTCATGCTCTGAATCATGATAAGCCTCCTTTTTTATCCAATCTGTATTATTATAGAGCATCGCAGTCGATAAGTCAAGTTTGTTGCCCTCTTTCCGAAAATATTGTATAATAGGAAAAGATGAAAAGAAAGGATGAATACGCATGGCATTTGATGGTTTTACAATTGCTGCCTTAGTCAGCGAAATGGACGCCAAATTAACCGGTGGTCACATACAAAAAATTGCACAGCCGGAGGCAGACGAACTTCTGCTTTCCATAAAAAATAATAAAACACAGTATAAATTGCAGATTTCAGCGAGTCCTTCTCTCCCGCTGATTCATTTGACAAATTCACCAAAACCTTCGCCATTTACAGCGCCGGGATTTTGTATGCTGTTAAGAAAACATTTAGGTGGAGCAAAAATTCTGTCATTTGAGCAGGTCGGATTGGAACGCGTTATTAGAATTCAATTAGAAAACCTGAATGAATTAGGGGATGTTGTTCAAAAATCACTGATGGTCGAGATTATGGGAAAACACAGTAATATTATTTTAGTCGACGAAAAAAATACGATTGTTGACAGTATTAAACATATTAATGGATTAACCAGTTCTGTCAGACAGGTACTACCCGGGCTTGATTATTTTATACCAAATACACAACATAAAATAAATCCATATGAGGTTACTACAAATGACTGGAATGAAACTCTTTTTATAAAACCGGTTTCGATTGCAAAAATGTTATACGGCTCCTTATCCGGGTTTAGCTCTTCTCTCTCTCACGAACTCGCTTATAGAAGTCACCTTGACGGAGATGCACCAACGGCTTCCTTAAACGGGAATGATAAATCGGCGTTGATGGAACAGTTTCGCAGCATAATGCAGCAAACAAAAGGAAGGGATTTTTCTCCTTGTATTGTTTTTCGAGGGGCAAAACCGATTGATTTTGGTGCTTTTTCATTTGCGATGTACACAGACTGCACCTGTAAAACATATGAATCGATGTCCGAAGTGGTAGAAACCTTTTACGGGGAAAAGGATACGCTTGAGCGTATCAGACAAAAATCAATTGATTTGCGTAAATCCGTCACTAATATTTTGGAGCGGAATTATAAAAAACGTGATATGCAGTATAAGCAATTGAAAAAAACAGATGGAAAAGAGAAATATAAAGTGTACGGTGAATTACTGACAACATATGGTTATCAGCTCTCCGAGACAGATACTTCGCTAACTTGTGTGAATTATTATAATAACGAAGAAATAACAATTCCGGTTGATGAAACGATGACGGCAATTGAAAATGCAAATAAGTATTTTGCCCGTTACAACAAACTAAAACGTACCGAGGAGGCCGTCAAAGAGCAGCAGGAAGAAACCGAAGAAACTATTACACATCTGGAATCCATTATGACAGAACTTGATATTGCACGAAAAGAAGAAGATTTACTAGTCATAAGGCAGGAATTAAGTGATTTTGGATATATGAAGGGAAAACGGTCAGGAAAAAAAGGGAAACCGATAAAAAAAAGTAAACCACTCCATTTTATTTCCAGTGACGGGTATGATATTTTTGTTGGAAAAAATAATTACCAGAATGACGAACTGACCTTTAAGACAGCAACCGGAAATGATTGGTGGTTTCATGCTAAAAACATGCCCGGTTCTCATGTGATTGTGAAAACAAATGGCGAAGAACCGCCGATTAAAACGTTTGAAGAAGCAGGAAGTTTAGCTGCCTATTTCTCTAAAGGAAAAGGGGCAGACAAGGTGGAAATTGACTACACACAGAAGAAAAATGTAAAAAAACCAAACGGAGGAAAACCGGGATTTGTTGTATATTATACCAATTATTCCTTAATGGCATCCTCCCATATTGAGGGAATCCGGTGCGTAAATGCCGAAGATTCCGTATTTCTTGAAAGGAGTTATGTGTAATGGCAGTCAAAATGGACACACACATTCACACGTCATTTTCAACAGATAGCGAAACTGATATGCAGGAACAGATTTTAACTTCTTACAAAAAAGGCTTAGAGGGAATCTGCATTACTGACCATATGGATTACAATTTCCCAGAATCTGCGCTGGAACATCCGGTTGACGGGATTCCGTTTTGTTTTGATTTGGATGATTATTTTAAGCGGATTCATACACTGCAAAAGACTGCACCACTCTCTGTCTATACCGGTGTGGAGTGTGGTATGCAGCTTATTACTGATGTAGTGGATAAAAATAAAGCCTTATGCCAAAATAAAGAGTTTGATTATATTATTGGCTCACTTCATTTGGTTGACGGAAAAGATCCATACTATCCCTCATTTTGGGAAAATCAAGAACCAGCCGAGTGCATTCAAACGTATTTTGAAAAGATTTATGATAATATAACAACATTTCATGAAATGGATTCTTTGGGACATCTGGATTATATCGTCCGGTATGCACCGACAGATTACAAATACCAGCCGGAGCAATTTAGAGAAATTTTAGAAGCTATTTTGCAAACGCTGATTCAAAAAGACCTTGCGCTTGAAATTAATACTTCCGGATTTAAGACACCTCTTTCCCGTCAAAATCCACATGAGAAAATTATTGAATGGTACTTAGCACTTGGCGGCGAAATGGTAACGATTGGTTCAGATGCTCATTCTCCTGAATTTTTGGCGTTTCATTTTGATGAAGTGGCAGTCCTATTAAAAAAATACGGAATCCGTCAATATACAGTGTTTGAAAAACGGACTCCGGTATTTTATGATATTTAATGCCTGTTATTTTTGAGAAAAATATGATATTTGGCGTTTAAATTTCTGTTTTTTTCAATTATTTCTTTTAATGCATCTACTGTTCTATCAATTTCTTCCTTCGTTGTATGGGAAGAAAGGGTAAAACGGACAGTTCCTCTTGCCAAACTGCCGGTTAATCCAATTGCTTCAATTACATGAGAGGTGATGGATTGACCAGCATTGCAGGCGGAGCCGGCAGAGACGCAAATTCCTTCCATATCTAACAAAATAACAATCGTTTCTCCATCGACAAAAGAAAAACTTATATTGATGTTATTAGGAAGGCGTTTTCTTCTTGAACCATTCAAATGACAATAAGGAATTTCCTGCTCTATTCGGTGAATCATGTAATCACGTAATTGCGACATCATATTTGATTTCTTCATTAAGATTTCGTTTACTAATTGAGCCGCTTTTCCCATACCAACAAGAGCAGGAACATTTTCTGTACCGGCGCGGAGTCCGCTCTCTTGTTTTCCGCCATGATGGAAAGAAGGCAAATTCACTCCTTCCCGTATATACAAAAATCCGGCACCTTTTGGGCCATAAAATTTGTGTGCACTGGCACTTAATAAATCTACATTCATTTTTGTGATGTCAATCGGAATCTGTCCATATGCCTGAACGGCGTCAGTATGAAAAACAGCCCTGCTGTTTGCTTTTACAAGTGATGCAAGCTCAGGAATTGCCTGAATTGTGCCAATCTCATTATTTGCAGTCATAATGGATACCAAAATGGTATCTTTACGCAATGCCTGCAGCAATTTCTCCGGTTTTATAAACCCCTGTTCATCCACATCTAAATAGGTAATTTCAAAACCTCTTTCTTCCAAATAGGCACATGTATTTAATACGGCATGATGTTCTATTTTTGAAGTAATAATATGATTTCCGTTCTTTTTGCACTGCTCGGCAGTGCCGATGATTGCCCAGTTATCTGATTCCGTTCCACCCGAGGTAAAATAGATGTTTTGCGGGTTGGCACAATTAAGCGTTTTGGCAATTCGCTTTCGTGCCGTTAATAATGCAGACTTATTAGCGACACCTAAGTCATATACACTGGATGGATTTCCATAGGAATCCTTTAAATAAGGCATCATTTCTTCTAACACTTGTTCTGAAAGAGGCGTGGTAGCGGCGTTATCCAAGTAAATCGTCTGACTCATACCTCATACCCTCTCTCTTGTATCTATCACTATATCTTATGCGTTATTCGACAGATTGTGACAAATTCATTAGCGAATGGTAATTTTATGATAGGAACGCTTACCAATTCCGTTTTTGCGTACAATTTCTTCACTATGAACTTCCTGCTCCGACTCAATATCTTCTGGCGGAACAGTAAACTCAACAGCCTCCGGTGTATCGGACGCTTCCAATGTATTGAATGTTTGCGGTGCTTCCTCCATGCTTGTAGCAACCGTTTCAATAATTGGTTTGGAATCATCTTTCCACTGATTTTCTAAATCATGGATTGTTGGAACTTCATCATATTCACTGATATTCGAATACTGGTCATCTAAAGGAATACTAACTGGCTGAATATCAAAATCAAATTTTGGTTTCTGATATTTTGGCAGGGTGCTTTTGGATGGCTTAAGAGGCAGTGCTTCAGATAATTCTACCTTTTCTTCATCGCGCTCAATTACATCCGCCATATCTTCCTGGGCACTCTCGTTCATACGTTTAATCGGTTCAGCCATATCCAGACGGTTAAGTAAATTACTTAACTGTTCCTCTTCTGTCTGTGCCGATAAGTAAGTATTTTCAACCAGTGCATCCGAAGGAGTTTCTGGCTCTTCTTCAAGAACGGAATCCCGTGTCTGTTCCGGTTCCTGCAGTTGTTCTGTTTTCTCCGGTTCCGGCTCTTCTTCAATTTCCATCTGTTTTTCTATAAATTCTTCCGGCATCGTCCACTCAGGAATTTTATCTTTGTTTTTTCCTAAGGTTTTCAAGATAAGATTTTCCTTTTCTTTCGCTTCTTTGTGCGGTAACGCCTCTTTTGGTTCCGGTACAGGTTCTGGTTTTTCTTCGCGTTTAGGTTCTTCACTCTTTGTTGCAGTTTCCGAATTTTTTGTTTCCAAATTTTCTGTCTCAGCATTTTGCGGTTCAAGCATTTCTATTTCATTTTTTTCTGTTTCCGGCAAAATTTCCTCTGGTAAAAGAACATTGCTAAATCCATAGCCTGTTAAAATTGGCAGAAAACACGTAATGCAGTAAAAAATATTTGTGTGTTCAGAGCACAAAATATAGTAACATACAGCTGCAAAAAAAGTGATAAGAATCGGTCCAATATAAGAAAACCGATTTCGTATAGCATAATATCCGGCTAAAACAGCAAAGAAAAAGAAAAGCATAACAAACATACCGTTTGAAAATGGTGCAAAAAAGTAAAATAATGGTTTCGCATATTTTAAAAGAATGTAATCTACCATGGTACGCCAGCCATCCAATGGAAGGGATGCATCTTTTACAAAAGTTATATTTGTAACAATTGTTTTTTCAAAGAAAAACAATACTGCTAATATGCCTGCCGTAAATACAAGAAAATAAACGGCGCATAAACTACCTTTTGAAAAAATGGATGGATTCGGATTATTTTGTCCGGCAAAAAACAAAGCCAGAAAACACCCCAAAAATAAAACGGTTACAAGTGGATTGATTCGAACAGCAAATGCGAAAACCACGCCAAGAAACAAAGCACCGAAAACGCAGGAAAAAACACTTGTTTTCTCTCCGAATCTTAAAGCCTTTAACCAAATCAAAAAACAAAGATATGGAATTAAAAAGCTAAACATATTCAGCGTCATCTGCTCCGGAAGATACTGTGCCTGATTCAGATAAACAACTAAATAAATGCTGCTTGCAAAACTGATAATTCCACAAATTCGTCCATTGCAGAGACGTCCAATTGCATAAATGCATAAAGTCAGTACCAAAGATGTAGCAGCTGTTTTCCATCCGTAAACCAGATTCTGCCACAAGAAAAGACCTACGCCGACAAGAACAACAATAATCGTCTCTAAAATAATAGAAATAGGACGACTATTCTCGGCAATAATTAACCATTTTTTTTGTTTTATAAAGTACGCGGCAATTAGAAAAAGCAGTACGCCAAAAACAACGCCTCCTACCAGAAAATATCTATTTTGAGAATTGGTCATAACCAAATTGATAATCTCAAACATGCTTAAAAGTGCGACCGGTAAGTAAAAAAGGGCACACACAACACGAAAAACATTTCTTTTTAATAACACAGGTATCTCTCCTTTTGTACATAAACATTCCTATTTATCATACTATAAAATAATGATTTTAACAACATTTTTTCGTGATTTGACACATATATTAATAAAAAAAGAATGAGGTGTGCGGTGAAAGACCAATTATTAAAGGGAACAATGATTTTAACAATCGCCGGATTTGCCACAAGAGTTATTGGCTTTTGCTATCGAATTTTTCTTGCCGGTGAATTAGGGGAAGTAAATTTAGGAATTTACCAATTAATTTTTCCGGTCTATTCGATTTGTTTTACAATTTATGCCGCTGGCATCCAGACAGCTGTATCACAGTTGATCTCGCATCAGCCCAAAAAAAATCATGGACAAATTATAAAAGCCGGTATTACACTTTCTCTTTGTCTGGCAGTCATTTTGTCGTTTAGCCTTTTTTCTTTCCGCACAGTAATTGCACATTCTTTTTTAGGTGCAGATAAAACGGCACCGCTTCTTTTTGTTTTGGCTTTTATCTTTCCTTTTTGTGGTGTCACTTCCACAATCAATGGATATTTTTACGGAAAAAACAATGCCAAGATTCCGGCTGTCACACAGATTATTGAGCAGTTAGTCCGGGTTGTTTTTGTTGTCTCTTTCTGCTTTTACGATTTGCTTCCGGTTTCGTCTCTTATTTTGTCCGTAGCCGGACTTGTCATTGGTGAACTGGCAAGCAACTTTTATAATATGTATCATTTGATAAAAGAATCTTCCTTTACCCATCTATTTTGTCAAAAAGCTCAGTTTGGTAATGTGATTCGTATGGCACTGCCGCTCACCGGCACAAAATTAATTATTGCACTTCTTGGCAGTGTAGAATCGGTTTTCATTCCGCCGATTTTATGCAGGGCAGGTTCTTCTTTAGAAGATGCACTGGCAATTTATGGGATTTTGACAGGTATTGTGCTGCCTTTTATTCTTTTTCCGGGAACCATTACAAACTCACTTTCTGTTCTTTTACTGCCCGCCATATCCAGAGCAAGTGGCAGAAAAGATAATCACCATGTGCGGCAGACAACTTCTGTTACAGTCCGTTATTCCCTACTGCTTGGCGTGCTCACCTGTGCTGTCTTTTTAAATTATGGAATGGACCTTGGACAATTTGTGTTTCACAGCGAAAATGCCGGAAAACTTTTGACGCTGCTTGCTTTTTTATGCCCATTTCTATATGTGACAACAACTTTAGGCAGCATTATCAATGGACTCGGGAAAACGGTAATCACTTTTGCTTTTACCGTAATTGGTCTTATCATTCGAATTGGCTGCCTGTTTTTTCTGGCTCCTGTTTATGGAATCTTTGGTTATCTGTTCGGACTTTTATGCAGCCAGATTGTCATCTGTTTGTGTCATGGAATCTACCTGATGAAGAAAACACACATTACCATTCAGGTTGCAAAATATTTTGTCTGGCCTTTTGTCTTTCTTGTGAGCCTTCTCTATATTAGTAAAATATTCTGCCGTAACCTGATTCATTTAACAAATCAGCCTTATTTATCATACTTATTGCTGATTCCGGTTCTTTTTGTATCCTTTTTGTATTTTTATCAATGTGGCTTGATTTCCAAAAAGGATATTAAGCTTTTTCGTTAGCCTCTTCAATCATCTGAGCAAGTGTGGCTTCCTCAATAATCGGAACCGAAAGTTCTTTTGCTTTTTTGTTTTTAGAGGACTGGGAAGTAATATCATTATTCACCAGATAACTGGTGTTTTTGCTGACACTTCCTGCCACTTTCCCACCGAGCGATTCAATCATGTCTTTGCACTGATTACGGTTATCAAATGTATTTAATGTCCCTGTGATAACAAAGGTAAGGCCGGCAAATGGCTGATGCTCTTTTTTCTCCGGATAAGAAACAATAAGCAGGGCATCTAAATTCTTTAACTGTTCCTGATTGTTTTTATCTGCGAAGTACCGGACAAAAGATTTTGCTAATACCTCTCCAATGCCATCCACTTGAAGCAGGTCTTCTTCTGTGATTTCCTGCATTTTTATAATCGGATACGGGTATTTTTCAGCAATAAGTTTTGCCATACTTAAGCCAATGCCTTTAATGCCAAGGCTGTATAGTAAATTGGCAAGTGGTATTTGTTTTGCCTTTTCAATAGACTCAATGAGATTGTCGTAGGATTTTTCACCAAACCCTTCCATCTCAACAATTTTATCCTGATATTTTTCTAAATAAAAAATGTCTGTCAATGAATGAATCATGCCATCTGCTACAAATTTTTCAAGTGTGGATTCTGATAAGCCGTCGATGTTCATAGCATTACGACTTACAAAATGTGTCAGCAGTTTTATTTTCTTTGCATAACACTCTTTATTTGGACAGAGCAAAAAGACAGAACCGTGTTCCTGCTCTAATGTTGTAGACGCACCGCAGACCGGACATTTATCAGGAATTACGCACGTTCCGCTCTGTGTTTTGTTTTCCTGTATCTGAGGAATAATCATATTGGCCTTATAGACTAATATTTTATCACCAATTCCCAATTTCAGTTCTTTCAAAATGCTTACATTATGAACACTGGCACGGGAAACAGTGGTTCCTTCTAATTCAACAGCATCAAAAACGGCAACCGGGTTAATCAAGCCAGTACGTGAAGCACTCCATTCAATTTCCCGAAGCGTCGTTTCTGTCAGTTCATCCTGCCATTTAAATGCAATCGAATCATGAGGAAATTTAGCTGTACGTCCAAGTGTAGCACTATAGGCAACATCATCAAAAGTCAATACCAAACCATCACTTGGCAAGTCGGACTGCTTTACATGATTTGAAAAATAAGTTATCATGTCTTCTATGTTTGAAGCAGAAACTTCACGGTAAGGTGCCACTTCAAAGCCCTGTTTCACAAGCCAAGAAAGCCCCTCTTTCTTCTTTGTGAATGAAATTTCATCTCCAATCGAAATAATATTATAGGCGTAGAAATGCACACGGCGTTTTGCCGTAATTTCGTTATTTAACTGTCGTACGCTTCCACTGCAGAGATTTCTCGGATTTTTATACTGTTCTTCTACATTTTCCTGCTTATTTAATTCTTCAAAATCGGAATATCGAATCAAAGCTTCACCACGAACAATTAAAGTGCCGGTATACTGAATACGTCCCGGTATATTTACAAACGTTTTTGCATTATTCGTGATGACTTCTCCAATTTCACCATTTCCACGTGTCAATGCTTTTACTAATTCACCGTTTTCATAAGTCAAAATAATACTCAGACCATCTAATTTCATTGACAAAAGACCTTGCTCGTTTCCAAGCCATGCAATCAAATCCGCCGGTTCTTTTGTTTTATTCAGAGAAAGCATTGGCTGAACATGCTGCTCTTTTGGAAGTTCACTAATGGTTTCATATCCGACATGAATGGTTGGGCTGTTATTCATTGTAATTCCTGTTTCTTTTTCCAATGCAAGCAGTTCATCATAAAGTTTATCATATTCAAAATTTGACATCACTTCACCCTGCCCCTGATAATATACTTTGGCAGCTTGGTTCAAACGTGAAATTAATTCTTTCATGCGGGATACATTTTCCATTATTCTGCTTCTCCTTTATTCTGTGCCAGATTTTTCAATGTTTTTATTTCGGATGGTGTCAGCTCACGCCATTTACCGACAGGGAGCGAACCAAGTTCAATATTCATAATCCGGATTCTTTTTAAACTGGTGACACGATAGTCAAAATATTCACACATTCGACGAATTTGACGGTTTAATCCCTGCGTTAATGTAATGTAGAAGCAGTCTTTTCCCATTCGGCGTATCTTGCATGGTCTGGTTATTGTATCTAAAATCGGTACCCCCTGCGCCATTGCCTGCAATACAGAATCCGTAATTGGTTTATTTACATGAACAATATACTCTTTTTCGTGATAATTGCTTCCCCGTAAAATATCGTCCATCAATTGTCCGTTATTGGTAAGAAGCAATAAACCGGTAGATTCTTTATCCAGTCTTCCTACCGGATAAATCCGCTCCGGGAAATTCAAGTAATCAATTACATTATTCTTATCTATTTTGCTTGTCGTGCACACAATACCGGCAGGCTTGTGAAATGCAAGAAGATATTCTTTTTGGCAAGGAGTAATTGTTGTATGATGAACCATTACCGTATCGCCGGGCATCACTTTTGTTCCCATTGTTGCCAAAGTACCGTTAATCCATACTTCCCCTTTTTCAATCAGCCGATCAGCTTCTCTTCTGGAGCAGTAGCCACACTGACTCATATATTTATTAATTCGCGTACCTGTTTCCTGCATAGTTTTATCATCCTTTATTCTCTTTACTTAGGAATAAAATGGTACGTCTGACGATTCAAACGTACCATCTTTGTAATTCATTTTCTTTTGTCAGTTTGCTGCTGGTGCACTACTTGCACTCGGAACGGAACTTGGTGCCGTACTCGGAGCAGTGCTTGGAACTGCGGTTCCATTACTCGCAGCTGATGCTGCCGGTGATGCGGAAGAACTTTCACCATTTGCTGCCGCTTTAATCTCTTTTTGCATTTTCTGATAATACTGTTTAAAGGTGGCATCCTTTTCCAATATATCGGACATGCTTTTGTTTACTTCCTGCTTCAATTTCTGAATTTCTTCGTTCTTATCTGCCAGGTTAATAAACTCCACTTCGGAATTATCCAAAGCACTAAAGTAAATGACATACTTTCCTTCGGATGTTATTTTAACATAATACTTGGTCAAACAAGGAACCCAGCTTTCAATATTCTTTAACTTCATGTTATACTTTACATAAACACGATACGAATCCATTTCCTCATTTTTAATGCAATAACAATCAAAATCCTTATAGTTTTCCACATAACTGGCTAATATCGTATAGCGATCTTTTGGAATTCTGCTTGGATCACTGACTAACTCGCTTAAAGCGTCCATATTGACGGACTTTTTAGCATTAAAGTAATTTTCAATCAGTTTATTAATGTCTTTGTTCTCGTTTAAGTTCAAATCTGCTGTCTGTGCATTCTGATTCGGACTTCCGTTATCCAAAAAGACAAGTGCTACAAATCCAAGTGCCATAACAACAATGGATGCAATGATGACCATTTTCTTATATTTTAATTTCATAGTATATTCCAGCTTTCTATTGTAATTCGTTTTACCCTATAACAGTATAGCAATTTTTGGTGTCTTTGTCTATTCTTTTAAGCCATTTTTTATCTGCTTAAGCTCCTCTATGGAGAATGAATAATTGGAATTACAAAAATGGCAATGCAGTTCAATTGATTCACCATCTTTTATAATATCTTCCAATTCCTTACTTCCAAGACTTACAAGAGCACGCTCCATACGCTCCTTCGAGCAGTTACAGTGAAAGCAAACCGGAAGTTTTTCTTCTGACAGTTCCACCTCAAAGCTATCTAAAATTGCCGCAAGAATCGATTCCGGAGAATGGCCTTTCTCGAACAAGGTTGTTACCGGTTCAATGGAGGCTAAACGCTTTTCTAATATTTCGATGGTTTCTTCCTCAACATCCGGCATAAGCTGAATGATATAACCACCAGCCTGCGCAACGGTATTGTTTTTATTCATCAGCACACCTAATGCTACCGATGATGGAGTCTGCTCCGATGCTGCAAAATAATATGTGAGATCCTCTGCAATTTCCCCGGAAACCAACTGCACCTGTCCGGAATACGGCTCTTTCATGCCGATATCCTTAATTACCGTTAAAACGCCTAAATCAAGTGCACCTCCAACATCCAGCTTGCCATCTTTTCTGGCAGGAAGAGATACCACCGGATTTACTGCATAGCCTTTTACATGCCCAAAAGCATCTGCTGTTACTGTGAGTCCCTGCACCGGTCCGCTGCACTGAATCTGCAGTGTCAATAAATCTTTCTCCCCCTTCATCATGGCACCCATCATAGCACCACCGGATAATAATCTGCCAAGTGCCGCGGTAATGACAGGGCTTGTTTGATGACGGCTTCTTGCCTCTTCTACTAAATTTCTTGAAGTAATGGCAAAACAGCGAATTTGACCATTTGCCGCTGTACCACGTACGATATAATCCTTTTTGTTCTCCATGTAATCTCTCCTTTTAAGCCAGAGTCTAATGCATAAAAAGAATGCACCTGGAGGGATTCGAACCCCCGACCAAAGGCTTCGGAAGCCTCTACTCTATCCACTGAGCCACAGATGCATTACTCATCTATTATATATCAATGGATTCGACTTTGTAAAGTGTTTTTTACATATAAAACGATTTTTCCTTATGGTCATAATAGTAGGTACAATCGGACAAAATTTCCTCCTCTTTTACATGATTTTCATTGATTTCTTTTACCATATCGGATAATTTTGATAATGACAAGGAACCATCTTCTGCCGGCATAATAATCAGTTCATGAATACTGCTTGGAATCACATATAAATCCGTACCCAGTTTTTCTGCCAGTCCATCCAGTAATCCATGATATAACAATACAGATGCACCATTAATCTGATACTTATTTGTCATAATATGCATCGGAATAGGCTTATTGGAATCCCCGGCAGGTTCAATTGCGCAGTTAATCTCTCCCATAAGTAATTCCAGCGTGTGTTCCATCGTATCAATTACCGGAGGCAAAAGAATTGGTGTGTTTTTTTCGGCAATAATATAGAGTGATTTTGCGGAAAGTCCCCATTTTCCTGCCAATTCGTTTGTTACGCAGATTGATTCCATACCTTCTTTCGATACATGATGAATGATATAAAAAACTACCGCCATATTCAGGAAAGGAAGATGTGGTACCGATTCCAAAAATTGTTTATTCCTCTCTTTTGAAACAAGCCGGTATGTTATTTTATTACTGCAATCGGATAATTCGGCAGAAAATTCCTGATATGCTTCTATCTTATCCTCAAAATCGTGCATCTGCTCATAAATATGACTTGCCGTTTCGGAGATTGTTGTTCTTCCATGTTCAAATTCAGAGTAAAAATTGTCCAGATAAATTGTAGGTGATACCGTCCCTTCGATTTTTTTCAAAAGAATAGCATACCGTTTTGTATCATTGTTTTTCAGCAAAACACTGCCCTCTAACTGATACTGCTCCGGTGAAAAAAAACGATACAGTTCTTCAATTAATTGTTCCATAAAATCTTGTTTTGTCATAATGACTCCCTTCCCATTATTATAACCCATCACCGTGTAACAAAAATTGTATCAGAGAAAAGATGGATTTGCAAGGATTGTTTGACGCTATTTTTGGCGCATTACGACATAAAAAGAAGCCAGCCTTTTTTGAGGCTGACTCCTAAATCGTTATTCATTTAATTGATTAAACAATTCCCTGAGCTGTCATAGCTTCAGCAACTTTCTCAAAACCAGCGATGTTAGCACCTACAACATAGTTTTTCTCAAAACCATATTTCTTTGAAGCATCATCACAAGCATGGAAAATATTAACCATGATACCCTGAAGTTTTGCATCAACTTCATCAAAGGTCCAGCTAAGTCTCTCACTGTTCTGGCTCATCTCAAGTGCAGATGTAGCAACACCACCGGCGTTAGAAGCTTTACCAGGTGCAAACAGAACACCGTTCTCCTGAAGATATTCAGTAGCTTCCAAAGTAGTAGGCATGTTAGCACCCTCAGCAACAGCGATAACGCCGTTAGCAACCAATGCTTTTGCATCATCTAAGTGCAATTCGTTCTGAGTTGCACATGGAAGAGCAACATCACATTTAACAGACCAAACGCCTCTGCCTTCATGATACTCAGCGCTCTTTCTAGCTGCTGCATACTCAGTAAGACGTGCTCTCTTAACTTCTTTTACTTCTTTCAAAAGTTCAACATCGATTCCTTCCGGATCATAAATCCAACCGGTAGAATCCGAAACGGTAACAACCTTTGCACCAAGCTGCTGAGCTTTCTGTGTTGCGTAAATAGCAACGTTACCAGCACCAGAAACAACAACTGTTTTACCAGCTAAATCATGTCCGTTGCATTTCAACATTTCCTGTGTATAGTACAAAAGGCCATATCCGGTAGCTTCTGTACGAGCGAGAGAACCACCGTAAGTAAGTCCTTTACCTGTCAGAACACCTTCATACAGGTTGCGGATTCTCTTATACTGTCCGAACATATAACCGATTTCACGTCCACCAACACCGATATCACCGGCAGGAACGTCTGTATCTGCTCCGATATGTTTGCAAAGTTCTGTCATAAAGCTCTGGCAGAATGCCATAACCTCACGGTCTGATTTACCTTTTGGATCGAAATCAGAACCACCTTTACCGCCGCCAATCGGGAGTCCGGTCAGGGAGTTTTTGAAAATCTGCTCGAAACCAAGGAATTTAATGATACCAAGATTTACGGATGGATGGAAACGAAGTCCACCTTTGTATGGTCCGATAGCACTGTTAAACTGAACACGGTAACCGGTATTTACCTGTACCTGTCCTTTATCATCAACCCAAGGAACACGGAACTTAATCTGTCTCTCTGGATTAACAAGACGCTCAAGTAAAGCATCTTTGCGAAATTTTTCCTCGTTCTGCTCTACAACAGGACGAAGTGATTCAAGAACTTCTTTGGCTGCCTGATGGAACTCCGGCTCAGCAGGGTTCTTCTCGATTAATTCAGCCAATACCTCATCTACGTATGACATAGTCATAACCTCCTTCGTTTTTTGTCACTTAACATTATAAGACGCAAAAACGAAATTGACAAGTAAAAAATTACTTTTGGGCTAAATAACTATTTGTATAGTCAACTTTTCCGCTTACATCTTCTAAAAACCATGACGGTTTTTCAAACAATTTACTTTCTTCAACAGAGTCAAACTCCACTTCTGCCAGAATAAGTCCTTCATAACGGTCATGAAAGATATCCAGTTCTATCATATAATTCTGATATGGGATGCAGTATCTCGTTTTTTTTATGCAGATGCCATCACATTTTTGTTTCAAATGAAAGAAACTATCTTTTGTCAAAGGCATCTCCCGCTCATCCGAAACATTCAATGCCTCATCATCAACAGCAATGCGGTTTTTATAAGTTAAAATATAGTCGTCATTTTTCCTGCGGATCCGCACGGTCGGTTCCGAACACAGATATCCCTGTTCAATTTCAAACACTTTGACCGCCTGGCTTAAATCCGGAATGTCACTCACTAAAAATTTTTTCTCAATTTCCATTATTCTCACCATCCTGCGGATTTTCAACTGAAATTTTTCCAAGTCTTGCATTGCGGAAATCATCCAACAGCAAAAAAGCAGCCTTATCATGGTCTAACTCATTTCCTTTTTTCAGACAGCCGCGGTTTACAGCAATTGCATTTAAAATAGCAACGGAATCCTCAGATTCATCAACGGAATATGTTTTACCAAGAATTCCCAGATAACTTGCCGTTAAAAACTCAATCAAATCCAGTGCAAGTTCTACACTCTGGATTAATTCATCTTTAATAGAACCGATAAAAGCTAAATGCTGTCCAACTGTCTGGTCTTCAAACTTCGGCCATAAAATACCCGGTGTATCTAAAAGTTCTACCTGTTTATTCAGGCGAATCCACTGTTTCCCTTTGGTAACGCCCGGTTTGTTTCCTGTTTTTGCACATGCTTTTCCTGCAAAACTATTAATAAATGTAGACTTTCCAACATTCGGGATACCAACAATCATAGCACGAACCGGACGGTTTTTAATGCCTCGTTTGCGATCGCGCTCAATTTTCTTTTCACAGGCTTTCTGCACTAACGCATTCACCTGTTTTAATTCATTTTTCTTTTTTGAATTGACTGCCAATGCTAAAAAGCCCTGTTTCTCATAATATGAAATCCATGACTGAGTCTTTGCCGCATCCGCCATATCGCTTTTATTTAACAGTAAAATTCTTGATTTTCCCTGTGCCAGCGAATCAATATCAGGATTTTTGCTGCTTCGGGGGATTCTAGCATCCACCAGTTCAATAATGACATCAATTAGTTTGATATCTTCCTGCATGGCACGTTTTGCTTTTGTCATATGCCCCGGATACCATTGAAAATGCATCGAAACTTCCTCCTATTCCGTTTTCTTATCTTCTGCCGTTGGCCCTCCAATTAAGGAAAATGGGTCAAGCCGCAAAATTACTTTTCCGATAATATTCTTTTTCGTAACTTTTGTAAAAGATGAATTCCGACTGTCATCCATGTCATTGCGGCTGTCACTTAGCACAAAATACTCATCGTCTTTGAGCGTAATTTCATTGACTGCCCGTCCGCCGGAATGCATCGCTTCAAAATCATATTTTTCTTTCTGTTCTTCTCCATTAATATAAAGTTTTCCATTTTTAATTTGTACTTTTTCACCGGGAAGACCGGCAACTCTGCGGATGTGAATCATACTGTCACTGTTTATTGTCTCCTCCTCGTCCTGTACTTCCGGATAAAAAGCAATAATCTGATTTCTTTTTGGTGGAAAAAGCACATAAGAAGTTTTGTTTACAATCACATCTTCCCCATTGTAAAGTGTCGTTTCCATGGAACTGCCAATTACACTTACTTTTTTTAAGGCAAACGTAATAATCAGCCAAGCAAGAAATACAACCGCTGCTGCCATAATCAAAAAGCGGATGGCTCCTTTTAGAAACTGCATTCTCTGTTCGTGTTTTTTTTCTTCTTCAAACCTTAAATTCATAGCAATACCCCTTTGCTCATTTACTGAAAAAGACGCATGAGCCAAGCCCATGCGCCTCGATGAAAAGCAAATATTTACTTAACAAGTTCTTTAACCTTAGCTGCTTTACCTATGCGTCCGCGCAGATAATTCAGTTTTGCTCTTCTTACTTTACCAAGACGAACAATTTCGATTTTCTCAACAATTGGAGAATGAAGAGGCCATGTCTTCTCAACACCAACACCATTGGAGAACTTGCGGACAGTAAATGTCTCGCGAGTGCTTCCGCCCTGGCGTTTTAATACAACACCTTCAAAAACCTGTGTTCTTTCGCGCTGTCCCTCTTTTACTTTGGCATATACTTTAACGGTATCACCAACGTGAAATTCAGGTACTTCAGCTTTCAACTGCTCTGCTTCGATTTTCTTGATAATTTCGTTCATTGTTGTTCCTCCTAATCTAATTTTGATGTTCTTAATGATATATTTCCATCAGAGGACCATCTACTTTATTCACAACATTAAAAATATAACATACTTCACTTGTACAAGTCAAGTATTAATTTTCGTCAAAGACCTCTTTGCCAAAGCGCACAGCGATGGAGTTTGCGTGTGCTGTCAAATGCTCTGCTTTCGCAAATTTGATAATGTCCTCATGCGCTTCTTCCAGTGCTTCACGTGAATAGGAAATTACGCTGGATTTCTTGATGAAATCATCAACGGACAATGGGGAGAAGAATTTCGCTGTTCCATTTGTCGGAAGGACATGGTTTGGTCCGGCAAAATAATCGCCAAGCGGTTCACTGGAGTATTCACCTAAGAACATGGCACCGGCATTCTTTACACGCGTCATTGTGTCAAACGGATTTTTCGTAATGATTTCCAAATGCTCGGAAGCAATCTCATTTACCACGTCAATTGCCTCATCCATATTGTCAGCAATCAAAAGGTATCCATAGTTTTCCAAAGATTTTGAAATAATTTCTTTTCGGGATAAGGAAGCAACAAAAGTGTCGACTTCTTTTGATACCTGTTCTGCCAGTTCACGGCTTGTCGTCACCAAAATTGCGGACGCTAACTCATCGTGTTCTGCCTGGGATAACAAATCAGCAGCCACGTAACGTGGATTTGCAGTTTCGTCTGCAAGCACAAGAATTTCACTCGGGCCGGCAACCGAGTCGATGCTGACATGTCCGTATACCGTTTTCTTGGCAAGGGCAACAAAAATATTACCGGGACCTACAATTTTATCTACTTTCGGAATTGATTCCGTTCCATAAGCGAGCGCTGCAATCGCCTGTGCACCGCCAACCTTTACAACTTCTGAGGCGCCGGCCAAATGAGCAGCTACCAAAGTGACCGGTGTCACTTTTCCGTCTTTTCCCGGAGGAGTTGCCATAACAATACGTTTTACGCCAGCCACTTTTGCAGGAATAATATTCATCAAAACACTGGATGGATAAGCTGCTTTTCCGCCCGGCACATAAACACCAACACTTGCTAATGCTGTAATGCGCTGTCCTAAAATCACACCATCCTCTCTTGTGTGAAACCAGCTGTTTCTCACCTGACGTTCATGAAAATCGCGAATGTTTGCAATCGATTTTTTCATTGTCTCAATTAAGTCAGCATCAACAAGAGAATATGCCTCTTTGATCTCTTCTTCTGTCACATACAAGGTCTCTTTAGAAATATTGGCTTTGTCAAAGCGCTTCGTATAATCAAAGACCGCCTTGTCTCCTTCTTTTTTTACATTTTCCAAAATTTCATTGACTGCTTCCTGATACTCATCATACTGGTTCGGGCTGCGTTTCAACAAATTTTCCAAAATATTTTCTTTTTCCTGTTTGGTAAGCTGTACCATGCGCATGTTACCATTCCTCCTTATTCCAGTGCCTGTTTTAAATCTTTAATCAGTTTCGTAATACGCTCACGCTGCAATTTCATACTTGCTTCATTAACAATCACGCGGGCGGATAATGGACAAATTGTTTCCAATACCTCTAGTCCGTTTGCCTTTAATGTCGAGCCCGTCTCAACAATATCAACAATGACCTCGGACAAACCAACAATTGGTGCAAGTTCAACAGAACCATTTAATTTTACAATTTCCACAGTCTGATGTTTCTGATTATAAAAATAGTTTTTCGCAATTGCCGGATATTTCGAGGCAACACGAATCACCTGATTATTATGCAGCAATTCTTTTGCTGAAGCAGGACCTGCAACACACATATTGCATTTGCCAAGTCCTAAATCCAAAACTTCTAATACTTTTCTTCCCTCTTCCATAATTGTATCGCTTCCTACGACACCTAAATCTGCCGCGCCATACTCCACATAAGTAGGTACATCCGATGTTTTGGAAAGGAAGAATTTTAATTTCAACTCCTCGTTGATAAAAATCAACTTTCTTGTATCTTTGTCTTTCATTTCCTCGCAGGTAATGCCGGTCTGCTCAAGCAGTGCAAGTGTCTGTTTTGCAAGACGGCCCTTTGCGAGTGCAATCGTAATATATTTCATGAAAACCTCCATTTCAAACTTTTGTCTGCATTACATTTCCGATAAGTCAAACTCTGAAATTTCACCGGTGTCATCAATATAAAGGAGCTTGGAAACCTCATTTCGCTTGCCATAGGCAATATACTCACTTAATGGTGTCTGTGCGTCCTTTCGAAGCAGTCTTGCCGGCTGATTATCCGTACGATAAGATTTTGCCATCTCTAACGCTTTTTTTCGATTCGCTGAGCGGTACAAAATCAGGTAATCTTTCTCCTGTGCCTCAATTGGAATCTCCTGGCTTCTAAGTGCTTCCATCAATTGGTCTAACAGTAACGCAAATCCAACCGCGGGGGTCTTTTTACCGAACTGTTCGACCAGATTATCATACCGGCCACCGGTCACAATCGCATCTCCGGTACCATATGTATAAGCCTTGAAAATAACTCCGGTGTAATATTCATAATGCGACAAAAGTCCCAAATCAAATGTGATATGGTCTTCTAAACCGGATACCGACAAAATCTCATAGATTTTTTCTAATCGCTCTAACGCTTTTAAGGCACGTTTGTTTGTGGTCTGTTCCTTAACATAAGTAATGGTTTCGATTCCGCCAAACAAATCCGGCATTTTTACCAAAAGATTTTTACATTCTTGTGGCATATCGCGGTTTTCGAGCATATCCTCAACCGCAAAAATATTTTTGTTATTTAAATAGGTTTTTAACGTCTCGATTTCTTCTTCGGATAAATCCGTCTCCTCAATAAGCCCGCGGAAAATATCAGCGTGTCCAATATCGACTTTAAACTCTTTCAAACCCGATTTTTGCAGACATTCAATCGTCATGGCAATAATTTCACCATCGGCATCGGAAGACGCATCATTCATCATTTCCGCACCGAGCTGTGTGATTTCCGAAAGTTTTCCCTGATAACCGCTTAAGCGGGTAAAGGTACTTCCTGTATAGCACAGACGAATCTGCATTTCTTCTTTTTCATAATACTTAGCCACACAACGTGCAATCGACGGTGTGATATCCGGACGCAGCACAAGCGTATTGTTGTACTGGTCAAAGAACTTAAACATATCAGCAGATTTTACAGTTCCACGTTCTCTGTTAAAAATATCAAAGAACTCAAAAGTAGGCGTTTGAATATTCTTAAATCCATACTGTTTCATAATCGTATGAATTCCCTGCTGAATTTTGGCTCTTCTTTCACAATCTTCTCCGTAGATGTCTCGTACACCTTCCGGTGTAAAGAGTAATGATTTCTGGTCCATCACGGCTCCTCCTTTATTGGTAAACGGCAGTCGGCTGTTCCGGTTTCGGTGTATACCCTGCCTTTTTTAATGCTGCAATAATGGATTCTTTATGGTCATTGCCAAACGCTTCCATCGTAATCGTAAGTTCCACGGCGGCATTTCGGTTAATGCTGACAAACTGGTTATGCTCTAAGCGGATAATATTTCCCTGTGCTTTTGCAATCACATCTGCCACCCGTACCAATTCACCCGGACGGTCCGGAAGCTGGACACTCACGGTAAAGATTCTGCCACGCTGAATAAGTCCGTGCTGAACAACAGAAGACATTGTAATGACATCCATATTACCGCCGCTTAAGATACAGACAATTTTCTTGCCTTTGCAGTCTAACTGCTTCAGTGCAGATACCGTAAGCAGACCGGAATTTTCAACTACCATTTTATGATTTTCCACCATGTCTAAGAAATTAACAATCAAATCGTGGTCATCCACGGTGATAATTTCATCTACATTTTTCTGGATATATGGGAAAATATTATGTCCCGGTGTCTTTACTGCCGTACCATCTGCAATGGTATTGACATTTGGTAGAGAGACAACTTTTCCCTGCTTTAACGACTCCTGCATACAGTTTGCACCTGCAGGCTCTACACCAATGACTTTAATATTCGGATTTAATAATTTGGCGAGTGTTGAAACGCCGCATAACAAACCGCCGCCGCCAACCGGTGCTAAAATCATATCAACGGTTGGAAGTTCTTTAATAATCTCCATGGCAATGGAGCCCTGTCCGGTTGCCACTACTTCATCATCAAACGGATGAATAAAAGTGTATCCTTTTTCCTCTGCTAACTGCAAAGCATAAGAACACGCATCGTCATATACATCACCGTGAAGAACTACCTCTGCACCATAGCTTTTTGTGCGGTTTACTTTGATTAACGGTGTTGTATTTGGCATTACAATTACTGCCTTTACCCCAAACAATTTCGCTGCATAAGCAACGCCCTGTGCATGGTTTCCGGCAGAAGCGGTAATGAGTCCTTTTTGTCTGTCCTCTTCTGACATGGTACTGATTTTATAGTAGGCACCACGAACTTTATAAGCACCTGTATACTGCATATTTTCCGGCTTTAAGTAAATTTTTCCGCCGGTCTGTGCACTGTAATACTCACTATATATTAAATTTGTAGGAAGAATTACATTCTGCACCTTTTCACTTGCCTGCTCAAACTGATCTAACGTCATCATCCGGTAAAACACAACCTTTCTCTATTCTTCAAATAATGCATTCACAAACTCTTCGGCATCAAATCTCTGTAAGTCACCAATTTGTTCACCAATTCCGATATACTTAACCGGAATGCTTAATTCTGACTGAATTGCAATCGCAATACCGCCTTTTGCGGTTCCATCAAGTTTTGTTAAAATAACACCTGACACATCTGCTACTTCGCTAAATTCTTTTGCCTGTGCCAGTGCATTCTGCCCCGTTGTACCATCGACGACAATCATGGTCTCTAATAAAGCTTCCGGGTACTCTTTTTCAATGATGGTATGAATCTTGTGAAGTTCGGCCATCAAATTTTTCTTATTATGAAGTCTTCCTGCTGTATCACAGAGAAGAATATCAACATCTCTTGCTTTTGCGGCAGCAACCGCATCGTACACAATCGCAGCCGGGTCAGAACCTTCCTGTCCTGCAATAATATCTACGCCGGCACGATTTGCCCATTCTTTTAACTGATCAATTGCACCTGCACGGAATGTATCAGCGGCAGCAAGCATTACCTTTTTACCCTGATTTTTGAACTGTCCTGCCAGTTTGCCGACACTGGTCGTCTTACCAACACCATTTACACCAATCAATAATAAAACAGACTTTTTGTGTTCAAATTCATAAGCGTCTTCATGAATTTGCATCTGCTCCTTAATGGTATCAATCAAAAGCTGTTTGCAGGCAGAAGCTTCTTTAATTTTTTCTTCTTTTACACGTTCTTTGAGTCCATCAATAATACTCATTGTAGTATTAATACCGATGTCCCCCATTACCAGTAATTCTTCCAGTTCTTCATAAAAATCATCATCAATCTCCGAAAAACCGGTAAACAAAGAATCAATTCCGGAAACGAAAGAATCTCTCGTTTTGGAAAGTCCATTTTTTAATCGTTTGAAAAATCCAACTTTTTCTTCCATTGCTGTCTCCTTACTTTTAGTTGTCTAACTGCTCTTCAATGAGTTTTACGGATACCAGCGTAGAAACGCCTTTTTCCTGCATGGTAATACCATACAGAACATCCGCTGCTTCCATCGTGCCCTTTCGATGGGTAATTACAATAAACTGTGTGTTTTTTGTAAGCTTATGCAAGTATTTAGCATACCGCTTTACGTTGGAATCGTCAAGTGCTGCCTCAATTTCGTCAAGCAGACAAAACGGAGAAGGTTTCAAATTTTGAATAGCAAACAAAAGTGCAATGGCTGTTAACGCCTTCTCTCCACCGGACAACTGCATCATGTTGCCAAGTTTCTTTCCCGGCGGCTGCGCATTGATTGTAATGCCGGCTTCCAATACGTCTTCTTCCTCGACCAATTCCAAAGTACCTTTTCCGCCTCCAAACAACTCGCGGAACACCTTGTCAAACTGTTTCTGAATATCCGCAAATTTTTCTGTAAACTGTTTGCGCATTTCTTCATCTAAATCAGCAATAATCTTTTTCAGTGCGTCTTCCGACTCAATCAAGTCGTCATGCTGCGTTTTCAAAAGTGTATAACGCTCACTGACGGATTTGAAGTCTTCAATTGCATTCACATTGACATCGCCAAGACCACGAATTTTATTTTTCGTATCCGTTACATTCGCCTTCATGCGTGTGTAGGAAATGGAATGGTCGATATCAATTTCTTTGGCACTGCGGTATGTAAGCTCATATTCATTCCACATATGATTGACTTTTGCTTCCATCTTCTCTTCGATGTTCTGCTTTCGCGACTCTAAACGGAAAGACTCTTTGTCGAGTTCGCTCATATGATTCATCAGCGCATCCCGCTTCTCAAAAATATCTTTCTGGGATGCCATCATTTCTTCTTTCTGCTTACTTTCCTCTTCAATTTCTTTGGTCAGGCGGACAATTTCTTCCTGTAACTGTTTGTTTTTCTCTTCGTAACCGGCAATTGCCTGTTCCATCTCAGAAACCGTATCATCCGAATTTTTCTGCTCCTGCATCAATTTGTTGTATTCTGTTTCCAGATCATGAAGTGATTCTTCAATTCGGTGAATATTTTCAGCTACATAATTGTTCTTTTGCTGGAACGAAGAAACTTCTAAGCGGTTTTGAGAAATTTTCTCTTGTAACTCCACTTGTTTTTCACGTTCTTCATCCAATTTGACAGATAAAAGTTTTACCTGCTCTTTTGCCTGCTCCTCTTTCTGCTTCGACAATTCCAAATCACTGTCGATTCTTGAAAGAAAATCTTCAATTAATGCCTTCTGGTTTTCAATTTCTTTTCCATCATTGGCAATAGCGCGGTATTCTTTTTCCTTCTGCTCTTTTACCGATACTGCCTGCTCATATTTAATCTGAGCCGTATTTTTCTTTAATTCCAGTTCTTTAACCGTCTCTTCTTTGGCATTGGCATCTTTAACAAAGTTTTCCACCTGTTTCTGTGCTGTCTGAATTTCTTCTTTCACGGAAGCAATTGCACTCTCAATCGTCTGTTTTTCTTTTTCTAATGCTTCCTGCTCCTTGCGGCGGCCAAGCAGATTTGAATTATTCTTAAAGGTACCACCGGAAAGAGAACCGCCCGGATGGAACAATTCACCCTCTAATGTTACAATACGCACTCGGTACTGATACTTTTTACTAATCTGCATCGCATGATCAATCGTATCCACAAGAAGAAAACGCCCTAACAGATATTCAATAATTAATTTATACTTTTCATCGCAGTCTACCTTGGAAGCTACATTTCCAAGAACACCATCTTCCTCTAGAATTTCATCCCGGAATGGCTTTTCTTTTTTCGGTGTAACTGTCGTCAGCGGTAAAAATGTAGCACGCCCCAAACGATTCTTTTTTAAATACTGAATCATTCGTTTTGCAACATGTTCATCCTCTGTTACGATATTTTGAATATTTCCGCCAAGTGCTGTCTCAACAGCAGTAATATATTTTTCTTTCACCCGGATAATATCTGCAACAACACCAAGCACACCTGGTTCCTGTTTCTTCTGCTCCATCACACGGCGGATACTCTGACTGTACCCCTCATAGCGCTCTGCCATGTTTTTTACCGTTTCCAGTTTAGAATCAATGATATGGTAATTCTTTTGTTTTTCCTGCTGCTTTTTCTGCAAAGATAAAATATCCTGCCGTTTTATATCTGCATTTCGTAAGAGTTCTTTTTTCGCCACATAAGCAGAGTCTAACTCTTTCTTTGCCGCCTTCAAAAGTTCCTCTTCTCTTTTCATTTCTTCTTCCGCTGAAGAATATTGTGTTTTATTTGCTAAAATCTTCTGATTTAATTCTGCTTTACGAATCTTATTCTGCTCCAGCATGGATTTCGCTTTCTGCTGTTCCACAGTAATCTTACTGGAAGCATTCATCGAATCCATAATCTGCTCATTCTGTTCGTTTAACTCGATTTCATCTTCTAAAATTGCTTTCTCTAACTGCTCCATCTGGCTGCTAAGCGATTTTTCTTCGTCTGTAATTTTCTCGAGTTCTAAAAGTGCCTCTTTCTGGGAAGCGGTATAAGAAGCCAGTTCCTCATTTGCTGCCTGTTTGGATTCCTCCAATGCATCCGTACGCTCTTTGTAATATTCTTTTCCCTGTGCGGCAGACGAAATTTTTTCCTTGGTAATACGAATTTCTCCTTCAAAATTCGTAATCAAAAGTTTATCCTGATTTACTTTTTCCTTTTTCTTCTCAACCGAACGATCAAACTCCGCAATTGCAGACTCTACCGAATCATATTCAGAACGCGATTTTTCTTTATCCGCTTTTGCCTGTTCCAATTCTTCTTTTGTATGGGAAAGATTTTTCTCAATTTCTTCTGTTTCCTGCTGTAATGTCTCATAATCCATGCAGAACAGTCCTACTTCAAACTGTTTTAACTCTTCTTTTAACTGAAGGAATTCTTTCGCCTTTTTCGACTGTTCTTCCAGTGGACCAACCTGTTTTTCTAATTCTGTCAAAATATCCTGTACACGAAGAAGATTTTGACGTTCTGTCTCCAGATTTTTCTCAGCAGCAGCCTTTCTTTTCTTGAATTTAACGATACCGGCAGCTTCGTCAAATAATTCTCTTCGCTCTTCCGGTTTACCACTAAGAATTTTGTCAATCTGTCCCTGCCCGATGATGGAATAACCTTCTTTTCCGATACCGGTATCAAAAAACAATTCCTGTACATCACGGAGACGGCAGGTTACACCATTTAACAAGTATTCACTTTCACCGGAACGGTACACTCTTCTCGCTACCTGTACCTCTTCATAAGGCAGATTTAATTTGTGGTCCTCATTGCTGATTGTCAATGCAACATATGCATAACTTTGTGGTTTGCGCATCTCCGTTCCCGAAAAGATAACATCCTGCATGCTCGAACCACGTAACTGCTTAGCACTTTGTTCGCCTAATACCCAGCGGACCGCATCGGCAACATTACTTTTTCCACTGCCGTTTGGTCCGACAATTCCGGTAATTCCATTATGAAATTCAAATACAAGTTTTTTTGCAAAGGATTTGAAACCCTGAACTTCTATACTTTTCAAATACATGGACTACTTCTCCTGTCTCAATAATAATATCGTTTCATACGCCGCCTTTTGTTCGGCCGCCTTTTTCGTACGGCCTTTTCCACGGCCATAGGCTTTCTCATTTACCATGCAGACCACTTCAAACGATTTATTGTGGTCAGGGCCTTCCTCTTTTTCCAGTGCATAAGAAAGATTTGTTTTTTCGTGAAATTTGCTCTGGATAATTTCCTGCAAAATTGTCTTACTGTCATAAAATAACTGTTTCTTTTCGATGTCCGATAAAACATACTGCAAAATAAACTCTCTTGCCGGATTCAATCCACCATCCAAATAAATTGCGCCAATTACAGCTTCAAAAGCGTCAGACAAAATCGAGTCTCTCTTGCCGCCACCGGTAACCCATTCGCCGTGTCCCAGTTTCAGATATTCTCCTAATTTAATTTCCCTGGCAGAAGATGCAAGACTCATCTCGCATACTAAACTGGCACGCAGCTTCGTCATTTTCCCTTCTACCATATCCTTATGGTTTGAGAAGATATAATCACTGCTTACCAATTCTAAAACAGCATCTCCCAAAAATTCCAGCCGCTCATTGTTTCTCTCATATTTCCAATGCCTCTCATTAGCATACGAACTATGTGTCAGCGCATTGTTAAGCAGCGAAAGATTTTGAAAGTGATATCCAATTTCGTCCTGTAACTGTGTTAATTTGTCTTCTTTCACAGCACAAAGCCTCCTTTAAGCCTGAATCTTGTCCTGTATTTTTTCATTAATACTATTTTCTTTAAATGTAATACATTGTCCCAAAGCCGTTTTGATTTCCGCACTCTTGGAATTTCCATGAGCCTTTACCACAAGCCCATTTAATCCTAACAACGGGGCACCGCCCTGGCTGCTGACATCAAATGTCTTTAATAATCCTTTTAATGCCGGTTTAATCAGCATACCACCGATTTTTGTTCGGAGGCTCTTCATAATGCCCTCTTTGATGCAGCCTAAGAATGTTTTAGCAACACCTTCAAAAAATTTCAAAATCACATTGCCGACAAAAGCTTCACAGACAAGGATATCTGTGCCGCCTTTTGCAATATCTCTTGCCTCAACACTTCCGACAAAATTAATGTTTTTGCAGTCACGAAGCAACGGATATGTTTCTTTCACAAGCTGATTTCCTTTTTCCTCTTCGGTTCCAATATTTACAATACCAACCGTTGGATTTTTTTTGCCCATAACGTTTTCAAAATAAACCGAACCCATCTGAGCAAACTGAACCAGATGTTCCGGACGGGCGTCTACATTCGCTCCACAGTCGATTAACAGAGAAAATCCGTTTTTAGAAGGTAAAAATGGTGCAAGTGCCGGACGCTTGATTCCTTTGATTCGACCAACAACAAGTTGTCCACCAACCAAAATGGCACCTGTACTTCCTGCCGATACAATCGCATCCGCCTTTCCATCGCGTACTAATTTCATGGCAACAACTAAAGAAGAATCTTTCTTCTCACGAATTGCCTTTGTTGGGACTTCACCCATATCAATAATTTCTGTTGCATTCACAATTTCAATGCTTGCTTCCTCATAGGTATATTTTGCAAGCTCACTTTTTATTTCTTCTTCTCTGCCAACAAGAATTACTTTCATACCTTTATTCTCATTTACTGCCTCTACGGCTCCTTTTACTGTTTCAACCGGTGCGTAATCGCCACCCATGGCATCTAACGCAATTACAACTTTATTTTCCATCTTTTTTACCTCCTAAAAAAACTCATACGTTATAAATATACTAGAAAATGAGAAAAAAAGCAATCAAAAAACCACCCGAAGGTGGTTTTCTTACTGTTTTTCATAAAAAAATGACTGAATTCCCTGGAAATTATACTTTTTCGCACCAATAATCTGCTCAGTGCTTCCTACAAACAAAATTCCCTGTTTGCATAAGGAATCCGAAAATCGGCGGTAAATCCGCTCCTTTGCCTCTTCCGTAAAGTAAATCATCACATTCCGGCATACAATCAGATGAACTCTCTGCGGATATCCATCCTTTAACAGATTGTGCTGCTTAAAAGAAATACATGATTTTAATTTGTCAGAAACACGGTAAATACCATGCTCATCTTTTTCTAAAAATTTATCTCTGTAACGCTGCGGCAGTCCTTTAATGCTCTGACCGGTGTAACACCCCGCCTTTGCTTTTGCTAAAACTTCCGCGTCCATATCCGTCGCCAAAATCTGAACTTGACTCAATGGAAGAAAATCACTTAAAACCATCGCCAGCGAATATGGCTCATCACCTGTTGAACAGGCTGCACTCCAAATACGCAAAGGTTTTGGAAAGCGTTTCAAAAGCAGTGGAATGATATCCTTTTCCAAGGTCTGCCATTGCAGAGGATTTCGGTAAAACTCTGATACATTGATAGTCAAATATGTAATAAAACTATCATGAATTTCTGTATCCTGTCTAAGTAATGACAAAAAAGTGTTATAATCATCTACTTGATGTTTTTTCAAAAAATTATCAATCCGCCGCTTCATCTGCCCTTCTTTGTAGGAATTTAAATCAATTCCTGACATTGAAAGGAATCCGCTTTTAAACCATTCGTAATCGTAAAGACTCATTATTCTTCTTCGGAATCTTCAACATCTGCTGCTTCGTTGCGTTTCTCAATCTCAAGTGCTTTTACACTTAAGCTGATTTTCTTTGTTTCTTCATTGAAATCAACGATTTTAGCAGTAATTTCCTGACCTACTTTCAAAACATCGGAAGGTTTTTCTACATGCTCAATAGCAATCTGAGAAACATGAAGCAATGCGTCAATTCCTTCTTCCAACTCAATAAATGCACCAAAATCAGTCATGCGGGCAACCTTACCGGTTACGACTGTACCAATCTGATACTTCTCTGCTGCATTTTTCCATGGATTGTTCTCTTCCAGTTTAAGAGTAAGTGCAATCTTTGTGTCTTGAATATCTTTAATCATGACATTTACTTTATCGCCAACTTTGAACAGCTTTTTAGGATCTGCAACGCGTCCCCATGACATCTCGGAGATGTGAAGAAGTCCATCTGCTCCGCCCAAGTCGATGAATGCACCAAAATCGGTAAGGTTTTTAACAGTACCTTCTACCATCATGCCAACTTTAATACGGGAAAGCAATTCTTCCTGCATTTTTTTCTTCTTAGCAACGATTAACTGTTTGCGGTCGCCAATAATTCTTCTCTTACGTGGATTAACTTCAGTAAGAACGAATTCAACTTCCTGATCCTGATATTTGGATAAATCTCTCTCATACATATCGGATACCAGACTAGCCGGGATAAACACACGGCCTTCACCATAAGAAACACTCAAACCGCCTTTGAGTACCATGGAAACTTTTCCGGTAAGTACTTCCTGATTTTCAAATGCTTCCTGAAAACGTTCATTCATCTTGTCCTGCTGAAGTCTCTTATAAGTAAGAAGAACCTGTCCCTCACCATCGTTGACTTTCAAAACTTTAACAGTCATCGTATCTCCTGGTTTTACTTCGGAGGTCAAGTCAACATCAGTATTGTTACTGTATTCATTCTTCGTTAAAATACCATCTGCTTTATATCCAATGTTCAAGATAATCTCATTGTCTTTAACTCCGATAACTGTCCCTTCTACAATCTCACCATTGTGGATTGTGACTAATGAATCCTCTAATAATTCTGCGAAACTTGCTTCTGACATGCCTTAAGAACCTCCTGTATAATAGTATTTGGGGTCGATGCCCCGGCAGTAATACCTAGGCTTGCAAAAGATGAGACCGGGATATCCGGCAAATCTTCTGCTGTCTGTATAAAAAAAGTGTTTTCACACTGATTTTTACATATTTCGTATAACTTGCGTGAATTGGATGAATGTGTTCCGCCTATCACAATCATAGCGTCGGAATCCTTTGCTAAAGACTCCGCCTCCGTCTGACGTGTAGACGTAGCATTACAAATTGTATTCACAGCAAGTATATCATAACCTTTTTTTGAGAAAATTTCAACTAATTCTTGAAATTTTTTGTAATTAAATGTCGTTTGTGCTACCACGCATATCGGTTTTTCCTCTTTTGACGGCTTAAATAAAAGGGCATCTTCCTTCGATTCTACGACGGTTCCACCGTTTTTGGCCCATCCGAGAATCCCCTGTACTTCCGGATGTTTTGCCGAACCGATGATAACAATTTCATATCCTTTTTCACTGTATTCGGCAACGGTTTTATGAATTTTTTTCACAAATGGACACGTTGCATCCTCAAATGGAATTTTTTCCTCCTTGAGCGTGTGGATGACAGATTCCGGTACACCGTGCGAACGAATCACTAAAATCGCCTGACTCCTGTCTTCTTTTGCAATTTCATCCGGGTGTTCAATCACCTGTACCCCCTGCGATGCTAAATCCTCTACAACCTGCTCGTTGTGAATAATCGGTCCAAGTGTATATACTTTGTATTTTTTTTCTGCCAATAAATCATATACCGTATCAACGGCCCGCTTTACTCCAAAGCAGAACCCCGCGCTGTCTGCACATTTAATTGTCATGAGCCGATGCTCCTTGTATTTCAATAATTTTATTTACCACTTCATCGATTGATAAATCAGAGGAATCCAGATATACTGCATCTTCTGCCTGCTTTAACGGCGCAATTTCACGGTTCATATCCTGTTCATCTCTAGCAATGATATCCTTCTCAATTTGTGCCAAATCGCAGGTTTCTCCTTTTTCTATTAATTCTTTGTAACGGCGGTTTGCGCGCACAAAAGAACTTGCCGTCAGATAAATTTTGCACTCAGCATTTGGCAAAACAACGGTTCCAATATCTCTGCCATCCATAATGACATCATTGGCAGCCGCCAAATTTCTCTGCAATTCTAATAATTTTTCGCGAACCTTTGGATATTTTGCAACTACCGAAGCATTTTTTCCAACTTCTTCTTTACGGATTTCTTTGCTGACATCCGCACCATTTAAGAAAATATGCTGCTCGCCGTTTTCATACTGAATCGTAATATCAATTGCCTGACATTTTTCATTTACCGCATTTTCATCTGTTGTATCAATGCCGTTTGTCAAAAAATAATACGCCATCGTGCGGAACATAGCACCTGTGTCTACATAAACATAATTCAGTTTTTTTGCTACTAGCTTTGCGATTGAGCTTTTTCCGGCTCCTGCCGGTCCATCAATTGCAATATTCATTCGTAACGCCTCCTTCTAATTCGATTCTTCCCTGCCAGCCAAATACCCGGTAGACCATGCAATCTGAAGATTAAAACCTCCGGTTAAAGCATCCAAATCTAACACCTCACCGGCAAAGAATAATCCCTGTATTTGTTTCGATTCCATCGTTGATGGATCAATTTCCGAAACTTTTACACCCCCGCGCGTAATAATCGCTTCGTTGATATCTCTCAATCCTTTTAATGTTACCGTAAAATCCTTTATGCTGTCAACTAATTTCAACCGATTTTTTTTGTCAAGCTGATTCACTTTGCTGTCAACATCCAAGCCGGCACGGGACAACACTTCTGTTACCATGCTGGCAGGAAGAAGATTTCTGCAGGCATTTTTCAACGATAAATTCATGCGTTCCGAAAAATCTTTCACAATCCGTTTATCTAACTGCTCCATTGACAATGCCGGTTTTAAGTCAATATGCAGTATCAGCGGTTCTTTTTGCAGCTTGTCACCAACGATGCTGCTTGCGCTCAGCATAAGTGGCCCGCTCACTCCATAATGTGTAAACAGGACTTCACCGAAACCGTCATAGAGCGATTTCTGCTTGCCGGACTCTCTCTGAATCGATACCCGACAATTTTTCAGCGTCAGCCCCTGCAATTGTTTCCCAATGTTATCTGCCGTAACAATTCCGGTTAATCCCGGACGAATTGCCGTTACGGTATGCCCTGCCTCTTTTGCAAATTCATAGCCATCTCCCGTTGAACCGGTACTTACATAAGAACAGCCGCCGGTTGCCACAATCACTTTGTCCGCCGGCAGAGTATGCTGATTTTTCAGAACAACTCCCGTCACTTCACTTTCTTTGATTTGAAGTTTTTTTACCTCTGTATGAAGAAGTACAGCTACACCAAGTCTTTTACACTCCTTCTCCAATGTTCGGATGACATCAGAAGATTTATCCGATGCCGGAAAAACGCGCTTTCCACGCTCCACTTTTGTAGGCAGACCATGCTTATTAAAAAAATCAACGACCTGTTCATTGGTAAAGGAATAAAACGCACTGTAGAGAAACTTAGGATTTGAAATTACGTTAGAAAACAAATCAGAAATATCACAGGCGTTGGTCAGGTTGCACCTGCCTTTTCCTGTGATAAAAAGTTTTTTTCCTAATTTTTCATTTTTTTCAACAATAGTGACGTTACATCCACATGAGGCACTTTGAATCGCCGCCATCATGCCGGCAGGACCGCCACCGATTATGATTACTTTTTTCATTTTCTTCTCCGATGTATTTATGCCGATGCATAAACTTCATTAAATCCAAAAGACCGATGAGAACTTTTGTATCGTTTGTTTTTGCATCGGTAAATAATTTTTTTGCAATCTTTTACATTGTCCAACAGACTGCTGGCAAAACAGTTTAATATTAATGTTTCCATCTGCTTAGAACAACGCTTTACCGGTTTTGCTTTCGAATCAAATGAAACCACAACGACATTTTTCTGCTGCTCTACATGGTCAACACGCACATCTTCATCTTCTAAATTCTGTGTTACCAGATATGTGATATACTCTGCTGTCAATGTTTTTTCCTCTTTTTTAACAACAACCGGAATCAGACTCATTGTATCGGAATCAATGGAGTAAATCGTAAGTGTCTTCATCGTGCTTTTTGGCGTCGAAAGGGCTGTTTTTGCCGGTATCTCAGATGCTTTTCCACAACCATTTAATAATAACAAACCCACCATAAGTATTGCCATTATTTTAAATTTCAATTTTATTACTCCTTGTCTAAACATCGTATTGCCAAATCAAGAGCTGCATCCACCGCCTGCTTTCTTACCTGTTCTCTGTCACCGGAAAACACATGACGTTCTACTGTAACCTGCTCATGCAGTGAACAGCCCAGATACACAAGCCCAACAGGCTTTTCTTTTGTACCACCGCCCGGTCCCGCAATGCCGGTTGTAGAAAGCCCTATGTCGGCTTTCGCTGCCTTTGCACAGCCAACACACATTTCGGCTGCTGTCTCTTTGCTGACAGCACCTTTTGTTTCCAGTGTTTCATGACTTACGGAAACCAGATTTTCTTTTGCTTCGTTTGCATAAGTCACATAAGCACAGTTGATAACATCCGACGCACCGGAAACGTTAATAATTGTTGCCGATAGTAAACCGCCGGTACATGATTCAGCTGTTGTTATCGTATAGTGTTTGTTTGTCAGTTTCTTGACAAGCTCATTTTCTTTTGCATTTTCTTTCATTATCGCACATCCTTCATAACCCCTCGGTTTTTATAAATATAATCGACGAGAGAAATTATCGTTAGTATCACCGAAGCATAAATTAATATACTCTCAATGATACGGAACACTTCTGCCTGAAAATGAAATACTAAAAAAATTGACATTGCCATCTGGACAAAAGTTTTGACTTTGCCCCAGTAACTTGCTGCAATGGTAACTCCTTTTTCAGCAGCCACCAGACGAAAACCGCTGATAATGAACTCTCTGCTGATAATGATAATAACTACCCATGCCGGCATATTTGTCTGCGGGTCAGCCAAAAAACAGATGAGTGCTGCACAGACTAATAACTTATCCGCCAATGGGTCCATAAATTTACCAAAGGTTGTAACCTGATTATATTTTCTTGCCAGATATCCGTCAAAAAAATCGGTAATACAGGCGGCAATAAATAGACCGCCGGCAATATAATCCGAATACGGCAATTGCTGCCATAGCATCGCAATTACAAAAAGAGGAATCATGGCAACTCGCAGAATTGTCAATCGATTTGGTACATTCATTTAATCATCCTCCTCCGGTAAAATTTCTCCAATCAAATCATAGCCGTTTGCATCCGTCACCAAAACAGGTATTATGGTGCCTGATATGATTTCGTACGGTGCTTCAAAGAACAGGCATCCATCAATCTCCGGCGCATCACGGTAAGTACGACCGACATAAACGCCATCTTCCGGCAGATATCCATCCACAATCACCGAAAGTTTTCTGCCAATCATTTCTTCATTCTGGGCAAAAATCACATTCTGCTCTGTCTGCATAATTTCATCTGCCCATTCCTGTTTAATCTTATCCGGAAGCTGTCTGTCATATTCTGCCGCCGGTGTTCCTTCTTCCGGCGAATAAGGAAATACTCCTAATCGTTCAAATTTCATGTTGGCAACAAAATCCACACATTCCTCATGGTTTTCGTTTGTCTCTCCCGGAAATCCGCTGATTAATGTTGTACGAAGTGCAATATCCGGAATCTCTTTACGAAGCATGGAAATCTTCTCACGCAGATCCGCCTGTGTGGTCTTTCGTCCCATTCTTTTTAATATATCGTCATTACAGTGCTGAATCGGCAAATCGAGATAATGACAGATTTTTTTCTCTGTCTTAATCGTCTGTACCAGTTCCTCGGTAATTTCTTCCGGATAACAGTACAGCAACCGAACCCACTCAATTCCATCAATTTTACAGAGTTCATGTAAAAGTTTAGGCAGTCGTTTTTCACCATATAAATCAACACCGTAAACCGTTGTTTCCTGTGCAATCACAATCAGTTCCTTGGTTCCTTCTTTTGACAATTGTTCCGCTTCTACTAACAACTCTTCCATCGGAACGCTGCGGTAATTACCGCGCAGTTTCGGAATAATGCAGTATGTGCAGTGTTTGCTGCATCCCTCTGCAATTTTTAAATATGAGGAATAGCCGGAGGACGTATGAACTCTGTTTGTTAAATTCTTCGGAAGATAGTCCAAATCATTTAACGCACATTCTTTTTTCCCCTGTAACGTATCTTTTACTACTTCAAATATTCTATCATATGCCGTTGTTCCGACAACCGCATCTACTTCGGGAATTTCTTTTTGGATGTCGTCGGCGTAGCGCTGCGCTAAACATCCTGTCATAATAAGTGAGACACACTTGCCGGTCTTTTTGTATTCTGCCATTTCAAGAATTGTCTCAATACTTTCCTCTTTTGCATCATGAATAAAGCCACAAGTATTCACAATAATGATTTCTGCATCCTCCGGTGTACTTGTCACCGAAATATTCTGCGAAGCTAACAATGCAATCATTTTTTCACTGTCAACTAAATTTTTATCACATCCTAATGATACAAAGAACAAATTCATGCTTTCTGAATTCCTTTCGCTTCCACACAATTATTCATCAACATCGCAATTGTCATCGGTCCGACACCGCCCGGTACCGGCGTAATTGCCGATGCTGTTTTTTCCACGGAATCAAAGTCCACATCACCGCAAAGTTTACCGCCTTCCGGTCTGTGAATTCCGACATCAATGACAACAGCACCTTCTTTCACATAATCTGCCGTAATCATTTTCGGCTTTCCAATTGCTACAATCAGAATATCTGCTCTTTTTGTTACTTCTTTTAAATCTTTTGTATGACTGTGGCAGACAGTAACCGTAGCATTCTCACGAAGCATAAGCATTGCCATCGGCTTTCCGACAATGTTACTTCTGCCCACAATAACGCACTCTTTTCCGTCAATTACCACACCACTTCTCTTTAAAAGCTGAATGATGCCTGCCGGCGTACAGGATACAAAGCCCGGCTGACCGATACTTAACGCACCAACGCTCTGCGGATGAAATCCATCCACATCTTTTTTCGGGGAAATGGTCTGAATCACTTTATCCTCATTAATATGGGAAGGCAGCGGTAATTGTACCAAAATACCGTTTACGGTATCATCTGCATTGAGTTTTTCAACAAGTGCCAGTAATTCTTCTTCTGTTGTCTCTTCCGGCAATTCATAGGAAAGGGAATGAATTCCCACATATTCGCAGGCCTTCTTTTTGTTTCCTACATATACGGTAGATGCCGGGTCATTTCCAACCTGGATTACCGCAAGTGTAACATCCATATTTTCCTTTGCCACGCGTTCTTTGCACTCGTCCTTTACCTGTGCTGAGATTTTTTTGCCATCAATTAAAACTGCCATACTGTTATCTCCTTTTTAATCTATTTCTACTATATTGTCGCGGATTGCCTGCATATGAAAATCCGTCCGATTTATTACATCCGCACAAGCACGCAATTCGTAAACAATATTTTCTGCATCTTTGATATCTTTTTTGTATTTTACCTGATGCTCTAAGCTTGCCCAAAAGTCCATCGCAATCGTACGAATCTGGATTTCGACACGCATATTTTCTTTATGGTCTGAAAAGAATACCGGGACTTCCACAATTAAATGCAGACTCCGGTAGCCATTCATTTTCGGCTTTTTGATATAATCTTTTGTTTTTATTAAAACAACATCATCCTGTGCCGAAAGCATATCCGCCACTTTGTAAATGTCGTCAATAAAAGAACAGATTACACGCACGCCCGCCACATCGTTCAAATGCTGCCTGACCGATTCAACCGTAATCGGATAGCCTTTCTTTTTCAATTTGGTTGCGATGCTGTCCGGCTGTTTGATTCTTGTTTTAACAAATTCAATCGGATTTCGATTTTTTGTCATCGAAAATTCATCATTTAACACTTGTAATTTTGTTTTTACTTCTTTGATTGCACAACTGTACATCATCATCACTTTCTGAAATTCTTTGGCATCGGACTCAAAAAGATTGTCCATATCTTTTGGCAGATGCAGTTGTTTCAGATACGATGTATGTAATTCTTCATCAAGCATTGTTCTTCTCCAATCTTTAACCCCTGTACTTGTTACATACTCATTATACATATGCATACATTATCTATTATAAGCAAAAAATGAATAAAGTCAAACGAAACGGGTACGCTACTAAAAAACGAAGGGAGAATTTTTTATAATGAAAAGTTTTGTTGACCAAGATGCCTGCATTGCCTGCGGTTTGTGTGTATCTACCTGTGAAGATGTTTATCACTTTAATGAAGAAGGTAAAGCAGAGGCTGTTGAGGGAATAATTTCTGCGGAATATGAAGATGACTGCCGGACTGCAGCAGAAAACTGCCCTACTATGGCGATTGAAGTTGATGAAGGGTGAATTGTTTTCACAATTATTGCCATAAATAAAAAAGCATCAAAGTTTCCCATTCGGAACCGCTTCGCTTGATGAACACCTTCGGTGTTCCTAGTTCCTCATGGTGAAAGTTTGATGTTTTTTTATTTAAAATTAATGTGAAAACATTTTACCTCTTTAATTTACCTCTTTGGGATTTTTACTGTTCTTTGGTTTTGCTATTCTTCGATTACTTCGATTTCGAGGTAGTCGAAGTCGATTTGCTCGATGAAGTTATCTTGTTCAAAGCGGGTTTTGTCAACCCGCTTGAATTCATTAATGTTTTTGTCAAGCCAAATTGGCTGTTGCAAATCAAAGGCTTCAGCAAATGCGTGAATACCGGCAAATACTTTTTTAGTCCGGTTGATATCCGTGTCACCATTTTCATAAACCATATCACGAACTAAATGATTGTCTTTGAATATTTTTCCCCATATGCGGAACATAAAAGTCCTCTCCAAAGAACTAATTCTTTTTGTTGTAGTTAATCAGGCAGCCTTTCAAAATAATTTCTCTTTCATCGTCTGTCAGATTACCAAGATGAAGTTCAATCTCTTTCATTCCCTGGTTTACTACATAAGCATGAATCGTATCTTCTTTTGTTTCAATGGCTTTCTTGATATCTTTTACAAAAATATAATCATCTTTATCAAAAACAAGGTCACCATCGAAAACAAATGGAAGCATACCCCAGTTAATCAGGTTGGAACGGTATCTCTTTGTTGCATACTCACGGGCAATGTTAGCCATACCGCCAAGCACACGCTGACAGCTTGCTGCCTGCTCACGGGCAGAACCGTCACCCGGTTTTACGGCAAAAATCACGCTTCCGACTTCTGTCTCTTCCGGTTTTACATCAAACTGTTTAGAAATCGCCTCATAGACATCTTTTAAGTTTGCATCTTCGGCATAAATATCTTCGCCTGCGATACGAGCCTTCTCTACCTTCTGTACTTCTTTTGCTTTTCCTACATAAGCAGGGTCTTTTCTTGAAAGAGTAAATTCAGCAAGACCAAGCGGATTTGAGCGGTAAGAACTTGTCTCACCGGATGGAATCAATTCATCCGTTGTCGTAACCGGATCATGAATCATCGATACCACTTTCAAAAGTACATTATCCGTAAGTGCATGCATTTTCGGCCAGTCTACAATGTTTGGTCCAAATTTAATTTCAACCGAAGGATCTGCCTTACCGACACCATTAAAAACACGGTTATCATAAATGGTATGATCAAAATAGTATTTCGGTTTTGTAAAGTCTGCATCAATATCTGTTGCTGCCGTCAAATATCCCTTATTCGCAGCCGTTGCCGCAATCGAACGAGCATCCATAAGTGCAACAGAAGCAATCTGTCCATTCGTAACTTTCGAGCCCTCACGGTTCGGGAAGTTTCTTGTCGAATGACGAATACTAAGCCCCTTGTTGCTTGGTACATCGCCGGCACCAAAACATGGACCGCAGAAAGCGGTACGAACGGTAGCTCCTGCTTCCATCAAATCAGCAATGCGTCCATTTTTCACAAGTTCCATGAAAATCGGCTGGGATGCCGGATAAACGCTTAACGAGAATTCATCGGCACCAATGTTTTTACCGCGCAGAATGTCAGCAGCATCACATAAGTTTTCAAAACCACCACCGGCACATCCGGCAATAACACCCTGCTCTACATACAATTTGCCATCATGAATCTTATCCGTCAACTTAAAGTCAATGTTATTGTTATCAAGGCTTACAAGCGCCTTCTTCTCTACATCACGAAGGATATCCTCAAGGTTATTGTTCAACTCTTCGATTGTGTACACATTACTTGGGTGGAATGGCATCGCAATCATCGGTTTGATTGTTGACAAGTCAACTTCAACCACACCGTCATAGTAAGCAACTTTTTCCGGTGCCATTTCTTTATAATCATCTTTTCTTCCGTGAATTTCATAAAATTCTTTTACGGCATCATCTGTGCGCCAGATAGAAGAAAGACAAGTGGTCTCTGTCGTCATAACATCAATACCAATACGGAAATCAACACTTAAGTTATCAATGCCCTCGCCGACAAATTCCATTACTTTATTATTTACATAACCATTTTTAAATACAGCACCGATAATCGCAAGTGCAATATCCTGTGGACCAACACCTTTTTGCGGTTTACCGGTCAGATGAATTGCCACAACACCAGGCATTGAAATATCATAAGTCTGCTCCAAAAGCTGTTTTACGATTTCCGGACCACCCTCGCCGACTGCCATCGTACCAAGTGCACCATATCTTGTATGACTGTCTGAACCAAGAATCATAGCACCGCCTGCCGCTAACATCTCGCGGGCAAACTGATGAATAACTGCCTGATGAGGAGGTACATAGATACCACCATATTTTTTTGCACAGGAAAGACCAAACACATGATCATCTTCGTTAATTGTTCCACCTACCGCACATAAACTGTTATGGCAGTTAGTAAGTACATAAGGAACCGGGAACTTCTCAAGTCCGGATGCTCTTGCGGTCTGTAAAATTCCAACAAATGTAATATCATGGGAAGTCAATTTATCAAACTTGATTTTCAAGTTTTCCATATTGCCGGAAGTGTTATGGGATGACAAAATATGGTATGCCATCGTTCCCTTAACCGCCTCTTCTTTTGTTGTCTTAATTCCTGCTTTGCTTTCCAGTGCCGCGATTGCCTCTGCATTGTCCGGAATCAATTCCGTACCATTCAAAAGATACGCGCCACCATCATATAATGTTACCATTTGCAGCCTCCTTCATATTTTTTAACACCGAAGTGAAAATTTTTCCTATAATAGTATACTTGCTTTTTCTTTATAATGCAAATTATTTTTTGCATTTTTGCTTGATTTTTCTATTGTCATCCGTACTAAAATGAGGTAGAATAAGTTGAAATACGGCAAGCCATGGGAACATGGCAGATAGGAGGCATTATGCGTCATTTAATGAATGCACTTGACCTGACCGTGGATGAGATTCATGATTTGATTGTATTAGCTGAAAAAATCATTCAGGATCCGGCACGATTTTCAGAAGTGTGTAAAGGAAAAAAACTTGCAACTTGTTTTTATGAACCGAGCACAAGAACCCGTTTAAGTTTCGAATCGGCAATGTTGAATTTAGGTGGACAAGTTCTTGGTTTCTCATCTGCTGATTCTAGTTCTGCATCAAAAGGCGAAAGCGTGGCCGATACCATTCGTGTCATTTCCAGTTATGCAGATATCTGTGCGATGCGTCACCCAAAAGAAGGTGCACCATACGTCGCCTCTCTTCATTCAAAAATTCCAGTTATCAACGCCGGTGATGGCGGTCACAATCATCCGACCCAGACATTAACCGATTTATTGACAATTAAAAATTTAAAGGGACGCCTTGACAATCTGACAATCGGATTGTGTGGTGACTTAAAATTCGGACGTACCGTTCATTCTTTAATTGGTGCCATGGTTCGCTACCCTAACATTAAATTTGTTATGATTTCACCGGAGGAATTAAAGATTCCGGATTATATTAGAAAAGACACGTTAGATGCCAATGGCATTGAATATAAAGAAGTAAACGTATTAGAAGATGTTTTACCGGAACTTGATTTGTTATATATGACACGTGTTCAGCGTGAACGTTTCTTTAACGAGGAAGATTACATCCGCTTGAAGGACAGCTTCATCCTTGACAGCAAAAAAATGAAACTGGCACCAAAAGATATGTTAGTTCTCCACCCTCTTCCACGTGTAAATGAAATTGCAACCGATGTGGATGATGACCCACGTGCTGTTTACTTTAAGCAGGCACAATATGGTGTTTACATACGAATGGCGTTAATTATGACTTTATTGGAGGTGATTCCGGAATGTTAAATATTGGTGGATTACAAGAAGGAGTTGTCATTGACCACATTAAGGCTGGCGGCTCCATGGAAATTTATCACTATCTTGAATTAGAAAAATTAGACTGCTCCGTTGCTATTATTAAAAACGCAAAAAGCAGTAAAATGGGAAAAAAAGATATTATCAAAATCGAGGGACCGATTACGGTAAACTTGGACATTCTCGGTGTTCTCGATGAAAATATCACCATTAATGTTATAAAAAATAACGAAATTGTAGAAAAACGTGTTCTCACACTGCCGGAAACGGTAACAAATGTCATCAAGTGCAAAAACCCTCGATGCATTACTTCCGTTGAGCAGGAATTACCACACCGTTTTAAACTGACAGACCGCGAAAACCGGATTTACCGCTGCATGTACTGTGAGCAGAAGTTTTCGAGAAGACGATAAAAGATGGTAAAATAATTTAATTGTAATACAAAAATTGATATTGTTTTTCCTATTCAGGACCGCTCCCGCTTAATGAACACTCGTAACGGTGTTCAACGTCCTTCATAGTGAAAAACAATATCAATTTTCATTTAAAATAAAATAAGTTAAAAAGTTTTACCGCCTACTTTTCACAAACTTACAGTTCTTCTGTCTTGAACGTTGTGTAACCTTCATAATAATAACTGTGGTCTATGCCTTTCATATATACTTCTCGGCTGTCAACCTCATCGGTCAATGCATTCTTTAAAAGATATTTTATTTCGATATCCTTAACCGGACTTCGTTCCATCGCAAGTAAATAATCTTCTTTATCGACTTTACTCCAATCAATTACTTTGCCAATTTCCTGTTTTAACATATGGTCAAGCCAAATGCGTGCACTCCGTCCGTTTCCTTCCCGGAATGGATGCGCAATATTCATTTCCACATATTTTTCTATAATTTCGTCAAAATCAGACTGTGGCATTTTATCAATATTTTCAAGTGCTGCATCTAAATACATCAGCGGTGCAAAACGAAAATTTCCTTTTGCCATATTTACCTTGCGAATCTCTCCGGCAAAATCATAAATATCTTCAAACAAATACCGGTGGATTGCCTGCAAAGTAAAAAACTTACCTGAAGAGAGGGAATCTAAAATGCCTTTTTCAAATAATAAGACTGCTTTTTTCTTGCTTAACTGCTCTTCCATACGAGCAAGTTCAGCAGAACTTGTAAGACCTAATTTATTTTCAAGCATATCATCCCTCCTCATGCAAAATTATATAACACTATTGTAACATAAAACCGTTATAAATACAATTTTAAAAGTTCCGATTACATTCTTACTTTACCGCAGAAAACTGATGTGTTTCCACAGCTTCTAATTCATTAATTCGAATCCAGTGGCTTGTATAAATCTCCACTTTGATTTTGGATGCTTTTACTTTTCGTTTCAATGAAACTTCCGTTGTTACTTTCGGATTTATTCCGGCATCCGGTCTTACAGTGGCTCCCATCTCGGTCCATTTTCCATTCTCATAATAGGAAATACGGTATGAATACTGTGCCTTTTCAGATGTCATCGTCAAGTCCGGTATCACACCGGTCCCTGCACTCGCAGACTCGCTTTCCTGCAAAGTAAAGAGACGAACCACATTGATACTTTTTGGCTTACTAAACGTCATCGTAACTTCATGACGGTCTGTATCACTGCTTCCTCCAACACCAGTTTCCAAACCTTTCGTAATTCGATCTCCATCCACGACAGAGTTTGGAACAGTGAAAGAACCACCACCACTTTTCTTCTGTCCGGCAAGTTTTACTGCATCTTTCATTGCCCAGTTGACATACGGCGTCAAAGTTATTTCTGAAACTTCTACGTTCGTATCTGCAAAAACAAACCGTACCTGTGTGCTTTCAATTGCTTCTTTACCCTGAACAAAAATGGTCTTTCCGTCATCGCTTGATTTTCCGGTATATATCGTCTTCCATGTATCATCTGACTGTTTTACCTGAACCTCATAACTGCCAAGCGATGAATCCTTTGTCTGAATCATAAATCGGTCGTACTGATAAGAATCCTTAAAGTCAAATGTAAGCATAGGATTTGCATCCGTTGATTGTGGCTTCCATGTTGTTTTTTCATCCTTATCATATACATTTTCTGCTGCATTTGAAGTTTCTTCACTCGTTGCGGTAATGGAAACCGGCAGACTTTCTTCATCTTCATACACTTTAGAAGACAGCAATTCAATTACCGCATCCGCTCCCGTCACTTCCATTGTGATGGTACCAAGCCCCGGCGTCAAATCCATTGCACCATCTAACATATACTCTTGCATGGTATCGGATAACTGAACTTCTCCAATTGTCTGGTCATTCCATTTAAGTGTTACAAAAGCTTTTCCGTCGGACTTTCCTTTCAGGTAAAATACAAACAAATCATCTTTTTCAACCTGCGCAAGATAAGAATATGTCATGTCCTTTTTTGCCTGTAAATTAGTATGTGCTGCCTTAATTCCTTCATAATCAGAAGCTGAAATACTTCCCGGAACTTTCGCATAATCACGAGTGCGGACGGTTACTCCGCTCACGCTGACATTACCGGATACGACGGTCATTGTAAACGTCTGGCTGCCGGCATCCAGTTTTGCCATATCTGCCGCCTCATACAGTGCCTGCTCTTTACCAATTGTTACGGTACCAAATATCCGGTCTCCACATGAAATTTTTACCTTTGCTGCATTGTCCGATTTTGCATCTAAACCGGCAAAATAACTTTCCGATTCTGATACAATTCCCTTGGCACTAAAGGTTTCACCTGCCTGATATGTTGTTTTTTCCGTGGTAATTGTTCCCGGAAGTACATTTTCATCTGCAAGAACACCTGCAAGCGTTGTTTCTTTTGTCTGTTTTTTACCAACATAATAACTTTCTTTCGGCCCGGCATTAGAGCTTTTGACCGATTTTTCAGAAACAACCAATTTCTGAAGCAGGAATGCAGGGTCATCAGAATATATACGAATCGTATTCACGCCGGCATTTAGGTGGATATTATTCTCCTGCTTTCTGCCATTTACTTTCACATCATTTGCCCATGAACCACTGTATTCTCCAGCCAAAAACGTATCGGCATCTACTGTATTTTTCTCAATTAATGTTTCCCCATTAATCGAATAACCATACGATATGCAAACCTTATCACGATCCAGATTATTGGATGGTGCTGTATAAACAGTAAATTTATACTCTCCATCTTCCGGAACACATACTGCATATTCTGCATAGGCAGCTTCTTCCATCGTCTTTGTCTTATCCGCATTTGTCGGAAGAATTTTCATTGACTGTCCGGTTTTTCCATAACCGTCAAAAACATGGAATGCTGTATTATTACCGCCTTCTTTTGCCGTTACGTAATTTCCCGGAAGAATGGATGCATATCCATTTGTGTAAATATATGTCTTGTCTGCATAGGAAGATGTATCATATACCTTTGCATTGATATTAAGTGTAATGGACTGGCTGCCGCTTTGAATCTCAACGGAGCCGGAAGCATCTTTTTTAACCTTTGAAAAATCAACTGATACCTCAAACGCATCCTGTGCTTTTACTGTGCCGGATTTCTTACTTACAACAATCCAGTCCTCCGAAGGAGTTATCGTATAAGCAAAACTGTTCGCTCCCTGATTGGAAACAGTTACCGTATAAGATTCCTGATTCAGATTTGTAAAATCGGATAATGTACCACTTTCTGATGCCTCGACAGCCTGTTCTTCATTTTCCATCGTAACCATCATTTTACCATCAGCCGCCGGTTTCACCCAGACTGCTTTTGGATAACTCCACCCGGTTGAATTCCATGTTACAAAGCCAACATGAGGAGAACTCATCATACCATCCCACTTGTCACCGACTCCCGGCATATTTTTGTTATACGTTTTCTGTAATTCCTTATCCAGTGCCACCGCTTGTTCCAGCTCAGCCGCATATAAATTTGCTGCCACACTGTTATTTTTCGCCAGATATTTATTGATGCCGCTTAATATCTGCATTTTTGTCACATTTGCCGATGCAACAACCGGAAAATAGACAAGTTCAAAGTATGCTGCCTGCCAATCCGATGGAATCTCTTTCTGACACGCTTTCGCTCTTCGTATCATGTCATCCACTTTGACAAGCATTTCTCTGCCTTCATTATAATTTACTGAATCATAAGTTGCCGAATTGATGGATTCCGGTTTGCCGGAACCATTTAACCATGTATAATCATCCAACAGCATCTCCATCTCATTCACAAGAGAATCCGATGTGTTTTCGCCAAACTGCTGTTTTACCCAGTTTTTACGATATTCAGTAATTTTATCTTTTCCATTTGTTCCCCATGTATCATAATCATATGCCATATCAAGGAAATAGGAAATATTCATCTCCATCGGCTTCAAATCACCAACATTAACGATCCAGATATTATCAATGCCATGCTCATATGCCATATTCATCTGTTCCCAAGTTTTAGTAAGAGGAACTGTATTTACCCATTCATAGGAAGTCGGACCGCCATGGTAATCAAAGTGATAATACATACCATAACCGCCTTTTCGATTTTTATCCTCCTTCGTTGGAAGCGTACGCATATTTCCAAAGTTATCATCGCAGAGCATAATGGTTACGTCATTTAAAACATCCCATTTTTTCAATCCCTCTGCTTTATCTGTGCCATGCCAGTAGTCCTCTACTTCTTTATAAACAGTAAGAACCTGAGGAGCATCCGATAAATTATTCTTTTTCAAAATATCTTTCTGCGCCGTAATTACTTTTTTCAAAAGTGCAATATTTTCTTCTTTTGTTCCTGACAAAGAAGAATCCGACTCACCACGCATGCCAAGGGTATAAACATTTTCAAAATTTTTATTTCTTGCCACACTGTCTTCCCAGAATTTTGTGATGGCAGTTTCGTTCGTATTAAAGTCCCAAGCGTTACTTGTGCCATACTGACGATATTTGTTCTGCCATTCCACACCGGCACGACAAAGTGGCTCATGATGAGAGGTTCCCATAACAATACCGTATTTGTCGGCGAGTTCTGCATTGGCTAACTTATTCGTTCCCTTACCGTCCTCGCTAAAAGTATTTGACCACATCGCCGGCCACAAATAATTTCCTTTACAGCGTAAAATTAATTCATAGACATTTTCATAAAAATACTGATTATATCCGCCAAATTTTTTCTTTGCATAACTAGTCAGTGATGGAGCTTCATCATTTAGGAAAATACCACGATATTTTACGGATGGTTCTTTGGATGTAACCGTTAATTCCTTTTCCGGAATCTGAACTACATCTTTAGCAACCGGTGTAGCATCGCCCCAGTAAACCCATGGAGAAACACCCATTTTCTCAGAAATATGATAAAGACCGTAAATCGTTCCACGCTTATCACTTCCGATAACGACAATTGCCTTTTTTACATTAGCTACCGGATTTTCTACCACCTGAATGCGGTAAACTTCGCGCTTTCCTTTTATCTGGGAGGCATCTACTTTTCCCTGCTCAATCAAGGAATCAATTACCGCATTGTTTCCGATGGAGCCGGCAATAATTGCATATTCCTTCAATGATTCTGTCTTAGTTATGACATTTGCCTTTGCTTTCTCTTTTGTAACAAGAGAAATGTCTTTGGCAACGGAAGCTGCAATCAGTGATAATCCATCGTAATCTTCTCCTTTGGCATCTAAGTACAGACTTGCTGCAGAATCCTTTGCTGCAATCGTAAAGTAACCTGCCTTCTGTTCAGTAATCAGCGGGTCTTTTGTCGGCTGTGCTTTACTTGTATGAACTGCCGGAGCTTTTGTTACCGCACTTTTTTCCTTCACTGTAATCTTACAGACTGCCTTCGCCCCACGTCCATCCTTTGCATAAGCAGTAATCACAGCGGTACCTTTCTTCTTCGCCATAACAACTCCTTTTTTGCTTACCGATGCAACGGATGATTTTGATGAACGGTAAACAACACCTTTTTTTGTTGCTTTTGCCGGTGTCAGTTTTGCTGTTAATTTCAGCGAACTGCCACAAAATAAACTGGCACTTTTTTTACTAAGTGTTACTTTCTTTACTTTTTTAAGTTTCTTTGTTACCGTAACAGAAATCACTGTTTTTTTCTTTCCGCAAGAAACGATAACCTTTGCTTTACCTGCCTTTTTCGCCTTACATTTTCCCTTTTTGTTTACCGAAACAATTGAGGATTTCGTTGAGCGAAATGTTACCTTTTTTGCCTTTTTTTTCGGCGTTACCTTTACTTTCAACTGAAAAGTTTCACCTTTTTTCAGCGAAAGCATGGAAATTGCCGGATTCGTCACTGTAAGACTCACAGAAGGCGAAGCCTTCTTCTTTGCCTTTGCAAAAACGATTCCTTGTCCCCCAAAAGAAGTTGTAACCAACGCAGCTGTTAAAAATGCTGTCAAACTTCTTTGGAACATCTTTGTGTTCTTTTTCACATATACCAACTCCTTATCGTTATATAGTGATTTCATTATATCTTACAAAAAATACAATTTCGATTGCAAAAACTGTGTTTTACATTGAAAAAATTGAATATCTTGACAAAAAACATGAGATAAATCTATAATCAGAGAAAAGAATGATGACGAGGAGGATTTGTTTATGCGCTATTTACTTCATGAATCGGACCATCCGATTTCAACCGATTACTATTATGAATGTCGAAAGACAACCAACGACCATTTTCCAATAATTCCTGCCCATACGCATGATTATTATGAAATTTATATCTATCTCAGTGGCTCTGTTATGCTGTTTATTGAAGGCCGCATATATAAAGTAAAACGTGGAGACATTATGGTTATTCCTCCCTATACAATTCATCAGCTTCTTCTCACTTCAGAAGAACAACTAAATGATGAATATGACCGCACCTATATGTATATTACCCCTGCCTGCCTATCCTCCTTCGGGTTTAATGAATACTCTCTATTAGAGCCGATTGAACTGGCAAAAGAAAACAAACGGTATCATTTTAATATTGCCGATTCTGATGATTTTGAGCGCATATTTCAGTGTTTTATGGGGATTTACCAGAATTCAAAGAGAGAATTCCGCGAAAAAGAAATGTTAAACCGTGCTCATATTTTAGAGGCTGTTACACTGCTAAACAAACACATTCTTTTAGATATGAAGCCAAGAAAAGCGACACACGTGAATCCTTTGATTGATAAGGTACTGTCTTATATTAATGAACATTACAAAGAGGATTTATCACTGGAGCAGTTAGCTGGTCACTTTTATCTAAATAAATTTACGCTGGCAAAATTATTCAAAGAACAGACCGACCGAACCGTACATAATTATATTATACTAAAACGAATCAGCATGGCAAAACAAAAAATAACAGAGGGGATGCTCCCCTCTGTTGTATACCAAGATGTAGGATTTCGTGATTATTCTACTTTTTACCGTGCCTTTCTCAAAATGGAGAAAATTTCTCCAAAAGAATTTGCACGTTTCTGCTCCGATAAAAAGGACAATTAGAACAAACCGGTAATCTGTCCATCGTCATTTACATCAATTCCTTCGGCAGCCGGCACTTTTGGCAATCCCGGCATAGTCATAATTGTGCCGGTAATGGCAACGACAAATCCTGCTCCGGCAGAAACATAGACATCACGGATATGGATTGGGAAGCCTTCCGGTCTGCCAAGGATTGTTTTATCATCCGACAAAGAATACTGATTTTTCGCCATACATACCGGCATAGAGCCAAACCCAAGCGACTCAATCCGTGCAATCTGTTGTTTTGCTGCCGGCTCAATGATAACTTCTCCTGCTCCATAAATTTCTTTTGCAATTGTCTCAATTTTCTCAACAATCGACAACTCATTTTCATAGAGGTAATGGAAATTACTCTCTTTATTCTCAATCGTATCAATTACTTTTTGTGCTAACTCAATGCCGCCTTCGCCACCTTTTTCCCAAACTTTAGAAAGTGCGAACTCACATCCTCTCGCCTCACAGAACTCCTTAACATATGCAAGTTCTGCTTCGCTGTCTGTTACAAACTCATTCAATGTAACAACACATGGCACACCAAATTTAGCAATGTTTTCAATATGTTTTTCCAGATTTACAATACCGGCTTTCAATGCATCAAGATTTTCTTCCGATAAATCTTCTTTTTTAACACCGCCATTGTATTTGAGGGCACGAACCGTAGCAACAAGTACAACGGCATCCGGTTTCAAATCCGCCATACGACATTTGATATCTAAGAATTTTTCTGCTCCTAAGTCAGCACCAAAACCAGCTTCCGTAATTGTGTAATCTGCTAATTTCAAAGCTGTCTTTGTCGCACGGACACTATTACAGCCGTGGGCAATATTGGCAAATGGCCCACCATGCACAAGTGCCGGTGTATTCTCTAACGTCTGAATCATGTTTGGACGAATCGCATCTTTTAAAAGTGCCGCCATCGCACCTACTGCCTTAATTTCTTTTGCCGTAACCGGTTTTCCTTCATAAGTATAGGCAACAATAATCCTTCCCAAACGCTCTTTCAAATCTTTCATGTTGTCTGCCAGACAAAGAATCGCCATAATTTCGGATGCCACCGTGATGATAAAATGATCTTCTCTTGTCACACCATCCACCTTGCGTCCAAGTCCTACTGTAATGTTACGAAGTACACGGTCATTCATATCAACGCAGCGTTTCCATACGATCTGTTTTGGATCAATGTTAAGTTTATTTCCCTGCTGAATATGATTATCAAGCATTGCCGCAAGAAGATTATTTGCGGAAGTAATCGCATGAAAATCTCCCGTAAAATGAAGATTCAAGTCATCCATCGGTACAACCTGTGCATAACCGCCACCGGCAGCACCACCTTTTAATCCAAAGCAAGGGCCTAACGATGGCTCACGCAAAGCAATAATTGCCTTTTTTCCAATCTTATCCATCGCCTGTCCAAGTCCAACCGTCGTTGTCGTCTTTCCTTCACCGGCCGGTGTTGGATTAATCGCTGTCACAAGGACAAGTTTACCATCCGGGCGGTCTTTAATTCGCTCCCAGAGTTCGTCCGTCAATTTTGCTTTATATTTTCCATATAAATCCAATTCATCTGCGGTAATGCTTAACTTCTCTGCCACTGTCTGAATCGGCTGCATATTCGCCTCTCTTGCAATTTCAATATCTGATTTCATATTCTACCTCCATCTTTCAAAGCACAATATCTGTTAACATAACTTGTATTATACACACTATCTTGTTCTAATGCAATAATTTATCAGAAACAAATGTAAAATATTGCTCCAACAAATGAACATCCGGCTGGCACTGATATAACATTCTGGCACCGACAACATCCTCAATTTCATTTAAAAGCCAGTGATTGTTTTCATCTAAAATAAAATCAATACCAACCATACCAAAATCAAACACCTGAACAACCTGATTTACATAATCAAGAATTTCTTTATCGCATTGGTATGACGTAACACTTCCACCCAAAGAAAAATTTGCCCGGAAGCTGTTGTTTGCCTGACGTTTTATGGCACCCACAATTTTCTTGCCAATGATGTACACACGTAAGTCCACGCCGGGTCCTTTAACAAATGGCTGTAAGATAAAATCCGAACCGGCGATTTCTGTTTGAATCAAATCAAAGGATTCGTTTGTCAAAAAAACCTGTTTTCCACCGTGTCCATCCACCGCTTTAATTACATAATCAGGATACTCCTTTAATAATTTTTCGGATAATTCAATATTTTGAAACGTCTTTGTTTTTACCAGCGGGATTTCGCAGTTTTTCAAAATATAATCATAGGTTTTTCCTTTATGATTGCAGATTTCTGACACAAAAGAAGAATTAAAGCAGGGAATCCCCCTCGCCTCAATTTGCTTTGTTAAGGCAGGGGAAATTGTGCGAACCATACAAAAATCAACCGATTCCCGATTTGTCTCCAAATATTCCATCACATCTGTGTCATATAAAAAATGAATCGGCATATTTAACTTTTCACCTGCTTCTTCATGCATTTTAATGTAGGAAGCATTTCTTTTTGAGCCTTCTTTATCATAAACTAGTAAACCATTCCATCGTTTTATCATTTTCTAACATCCTTTATGATCCATTCCACGATTTTATCCGCAACCGCCACACCGGTGCAGGTTTGTATATTTTTAAAATGTGCATTCGAATTTACTTCACAAACAATCGGACCGTCTTTGCCAAACAAAAGGTCAACTCCTGCAAAAGAAGTTCCAACTGCATGAGACGCTTTAACCGCAAGTTCACATTCTTCCTTTGACGGTATGTAATCTTTCATCTTACCTCCGGCGGTTATGTTGGCACGAAAATCATTTTCCGAATACCGGTACATGGACGCTGCTACTTCATCACCAACAACTTGAAGTCTGACATCTCTTCCTGTACTGTTTTCTATCATTTCCTGAAACAAAAATTCTACCGAATCCGACTGTTTCATCACCGCTAAAAGTTCTTCTCTATTTTGCACCAGATACACCTGCTCACCAAAGGAGCCAAATGCCTCTTTTGCCACAAACGGATATGTGAGTTTTTCTTCTGCCACACCAAGAAAATCATACTGATTAAATCCAATGGTCGAATATGTCATCGGCGCAAATATCGTCTGTGGAATCGGCAGTTTATTCTCCTGTAATGCCAGATAGGTTAATCGTTTGTCATCACAGATTCTAATTGCCTCACTGCTATTATAGACCGGAATTTTCTGATTTTCTAAAAATTTTGCAAGTAAAATATCTTTATCCCAAAACAAAACAAAATCCGGTTTTTCTTTTATCTTTCCCTGCACATCTACAAGAATTTCACAATTTGTATAAACGGTTAGTGACACACCGCACCGTTTCGCCGCCAGCAAAAATAAATCTGTCAGTTCAGAAAACTTTTTGGTGTGTAAAAATCCATTGACAATCAGCCAGCCATTCATCAGCCATTCTCCTCAAGATAATTTTCAAATTGTTCAATCGACATCAAAATCTGTCTCGGTTTGGTACCTTCTTCCGGTCCGACAACACCTGCATCCGAAAGCTGGTCCATAATTCGTGCCGCACGGTTAAAGCCAATTCGGAACATACGCTGCAAAAGACCAATGGATGCCTTATCTTTTTCAATGATAAATCTGGCGGCCTCGACAAATAATTCGTCTTGTTCCGGTGCACCACCATGGGCAGTATTAGAATCGTTCTTTGCTCCCGGTACCGGTGCCGTGTCAATATGCTTTGTTACTTCTTCGTTATAGGATGGACCGTTGCTCTGCTCTTTTAAGAAGCTGACAACGGAATCTCTTTCTTCATCAGAAACAAATGCTCCCTGTACACGAATTGGTTTTGGCAGATTTTGCGGTGCAAACAGCATGTCACCATTTCCTAACAATTTTTCTGCTCCTGCCGAATCAATAATGGTTCGTGAATCCACGGCGGAAGAAACCGACAAAGCGATTCGTGATGGGATATTCGCCTTAATCAAGCCGGTAATAACATTAACCGAAGGACGCTGTGTTGCCAAAACCAAATGAATTCCTGCCGCACGGGCAAGCTGCGCCAAACGACACACGGAATCCTCTACTTCTCCCGGTGCAACCATCATCAAATCCGCGAACTCGTCCACAATAATAACAATTTGCGGCATCTTCTGATAATCCGGGTCATCTTTGTTTGTCAGTTTGTCCATTTTCGCATTATAGGATTTGATATCACGAACACCTGCATCGGCAAATTTCTGATATCTTCCGGTCATCTCTGCCACCGCCCAGCCAAGTGCCGCCGAGGCCTTCTTTGGATCTTTCACAACCGGAATCATCAGATGCGGAATATCTTCGTATGCAGTCAGTTCCACCATCTTCGGGTCAACCATAATCATTTTCACTTCATTTGGGTCAGCTTTATAAATAATGCTCATAATCAGCGTATTAATCAAAACCGATTTACCGGAACCAGTCGCACCGGCAATCAATAAATGCGGCATTTTTGCAATATCCGTAACAATTGTTTTTCCGCTGATATCTTTACCAACGGCAAATGTGACTTTGGATTTTGCTTTCGTAAACTCACTGCTCTCTAACAACTCACGCAGCGTAATCATTTCTCTCGCCGGATTCGGCACCTCGATACCAACTGCCGCTTTTCCGGGAATCGGTGCTTCAATACGAATATCCGATGCCGCCAGACTCAGTTTAATATCATCACTCAATCCGGTAATACGGCTGACTTTAACTCCCTGTTCCGGAATCAGTTCATAACGGGTTACACTTGGTCCAAGGCTGATGTCGCCCATCTTGACACGCACACCAAAACTATCTAACGTTGACTGCAATTTAGCCGCCGTCGCGCGAAGTTCGGAATTGTCCATACGTTTGCCATTGCTCTTTGGCTTGTTCAGCAAATCAAGCGAAGGAAAACGATACGGAATCTGTTCCGTCGCAGCCTTTGATAAATCCTTATGTACCGCATCCATTTCTTTTTTATCTTCTTTGGTTATCTTAACCGGTTCTTTCTTTTGTTTCACCGGCTCATCCACCGTATCTGTTTTTGTAGGTGTTTTTGGTTCGCTCTGTGTTTTCTTTGATGCACCAAATTTTTCTTCTAATTCTTTTTCGTAAACACTTGATTCTCTAACCGGCTCTTCTCCGCCACGGATAATATTGATTTCCGACAAATCCTGTACTTCCGGTACCACTTCTTCCATCTGTGCTTCCGGTTTAATTTCTTTTTGAGGAAGTTTATTCTTATCTTCCGGAATATCTGCTTCTGCTTTCTTTGTCCGTTTCTTTCTCGGCTCTTTCTTTGGCTTTGCTTTTGACGTTTCTTCTTTATCAAATGTATAGGTGCTCATCTGTCTTCCACGAGAATACACCGGTTCCGGTTCCTCATAATAATAATCTTCATCCGTCTCACGCTCTTTATACATCTGCTGAATGGAAGAAAAAATGAGTTTCTTGCTTAACAGCATAAAGAACAGTAAAAACAGCGCCAGTATCACAATAAAAGAACCTGCTCTTCCGAGCACACGTGCCAGTTCAAAAGATAAAATGCCGCCAAAGAAGCCACCACCACCGTGATTTTCAGCACAGACGGTATAGACTTCCCATACATTCTGCACAGGGTCATTTACCACCCATTGAAATAATCCGCACACACTCCAGTAAATGCCGGCACTATACCAGACCTTGTGGCGCAGTCTCTGATTTTTCGCATTTGCCAGATACAAACCGGCAGTCACAACCAAATAAACCGGAAAAACATACGCCAGTGCTCCCAGCAGTCCAAACAGCAAGGCACTTAACCCTTTGCCAAACACGCCGCACATTTGGAACAAACTAAGCAGTGACAAAATGGCAAACACAAAAAGAGCAAGAAACACAATCTCTCTTGCCAATGGGCTTGCCTGCTTTGTCTTTTTCGATGTATTCTTTCTCGAAGAAGCCGTCCGTTTCGTATTTGATTTCGATGCCGGACGTCCACGCTTCTTCGTATTTTTTGTTGTTTTCTTTGTAGCCATAAAATCCTCCCCAGACACAACTAACATGTACGATATCTGCTAATTGATTCGCAGCGTACTGAAATTATATTATACACTGAATCGCTTTTTCCCGCAAGTGTTTTATCGAACAAATGTTTATTTATTCATCAACCCCCGCAGTTTCTGATAAGCCTTATCAATTCCTCCAACCTCATTAACAAGTCCGGCCGTCACCGCATCCTCTCCAACCAAAACGGTTCCTAAATCTTTGGACAACATACTCGTATTCATCATTAATTTTTCTAAATTTTCTTTGGAAATGCGGCTATGCTCTGCCACGAAACAAATAATTCTATCCTGAATCTGTTGAAACTGACGATATGTCTGTGGTGTTCCCAGTACCATGCCATTCATCCGAACTGGGTGGATGATCATCGTCGCCGACGGAACAATAAAAGAATAATCTGCCGCCACGGTAAGCGGAACGGCAATCGAATGACTGTCTCCAATGACTAAAGAAACTGTCGGCATACTTAAGGAGTGAACCATTTCCGCCAATGCAAGTCCGCATGAAACATCACCACCGACGGTATTCATAAGAAATAAAATTCCCTTTACATTTTTGTCCTGCTCTGCCCTTGCTAAAATCGGCAAAATATGCTCATATTTGGTTGTTTTGGCATTTTGTGATAAGCAGTCATGTCCCTCAATCTCCCCAATAATAGATAACGTCAAGATTCCTTCATTCATTACCATGCCATATTCTTTTACTGCATCCTGTTCCATCTGTTTCGCCCTCATCTTTCCTGTCATTTTTGACTTCCATTTGATACGAAACAGTATTTCCTAAATCATAAAATTTTATCCCTGATAAATTTCCGGTCGTCTATTTTATACCATGATAGCATTCATCAAATGCAGGCCTCATAACTTCTATTTGACCGCGTGATAAACCATATTTTTTTGCTAACTGTTCCCAATTATTTCGAATAATTGATAGCATTTTTACAACAATCTTTTTTCCATCCATTTCCGTAACACCAAAACGAGGAGCAGTTCTGATGGCCAGTTTAACAGAAATACTATTATCTTCATCGTCAACAAGAAGCGAAAGTTCATCTCCATATGGAACTGGATTAACATCATACAAAGGGGATAATTTCCAACCATTCTTTGTAAGTAAAAAGGCATGATTTCTAAGATGATCATCCGTGTTCGTTACCGCCATATTAAATACAATTCTTTTCCATAATTCCAGTAAATCCTCTTTGGGGTTAGCGCCATATGATTTAATAAATCCAGCAATATCAAGATAACTTGTTCCATCAGCAGCAGACGCACCATCAATTTTTCCGAGAAGCGTCATCGCAGAAGCAAAATGAATTCTTCGTTTTCCATTTCGATCAAAACGTTTCACTAAAAATGTACTTCCCAGTTTCGAAAATTTTTCTAATTTAGATTCAGGAACATTTAATTCGCACATTTTTGCCAAATCGTGCACTACCTTTTCCCATGCGCCTATATCATATTCGTCATTCTTTGATGGAAATTTTGCTATCCAAAGCTGCTCTTTTGTATCTACAACCGTTGCCTTCGGTCTAGCTCCCCCTAACGAGGAGCCTGGCTTTATTAGCTGATTAAGCCATTTTTCTGTAACACCATCTTTATCATTTTCAAAATTTCTCGAAGCTTCCTCTAGATTTCGCAGTGATGCCCATGGAGGTGCCGCTGTTTCCTTATCATCTGAAAGAAACGCATCATTTGGATGCAGTTTAAATCGTATTCCTCCCATTCTTGTTTCATCATATACACCAAGAAGATAATCACTATCATATAATTTTCGCGGTTTTCTCCCCTCTTTTTCTGCTAAAATTCGCTCCCTCTTATTCATAAGAATACGTCCCCATCTGTCAGGAGAAGCGTCTGCAAACACTCCAAAAATTCTTTTTCCTGTCGGAAATTGGCGTCCGCCATATGGCTGCAACTCAGGATCAATACTAATTGATAACTTGTTTTTTGCTAACCAATCCATATCATATTCAAAGGAATAAGTTTCGCCACCTTTTATAACACCAACATACATTTTTCCAATCAAAATGGGATTATCTTCCGAAAAATCATCATAAACATATATTATTTTTTCCGTTCCAGCCATCATTTTTTCCTCCTTGATACACGCTTTCCAGTCAATAAATTAAGGTCCTGCATTTGTCTTCCCAGCTCATCATCCTTGGCTATAAGAAGTAAATCTGTATCCATTCCCCCTAATGCATGTAAAACAGCAGCATAAATGCCAATTGCTACGGCAGGACTTCCTGACTCAACCTTCCATAACGATGTTCTGCTAATTCCGGCTCGTTCTGCCACTAATTCAGCAGACAAATCCCGTCTTAATCTTGCTAACTTTATTTGTTCTCCCATTGTCTCCAAAATATTTTCTGTTGCTGGCAATATATTATAAACTGCTTTTCTCATTTATATACACCTCACCTCTTTATTTTATGTTCATTATTATAAACACAAACCAATATAATGTCAATAATAAAGAACGAACAGACAGATTATTTCTGATTTGTAGTTAGATTTCTATATGCTTTTATCCTTGATAAATTTCCGGTCGTCTGTCGCTTCTTGAAAAAATCGTTTTTTGAAATACCTCTTTTGAAAAATCAAGAGTTACATAGTCATTCCATTTTTTAGAGTCCGGCGAAATCATGCTTCCATCCGGTGCATAGGCAGCCGAACTTTTTGTATATTGGATTCCGTCTCCCTCCCCCGTTCGATTTACGCCTACCACATATGAGGACATTTCAATCGCTCTCGCCGTAAGCAGAGAATGCCACTGCCTGATGCGGCTCTCCGGCCAGTTTGCAATCAAAAAGATAACATTTGTGTCAAGCGGCATCTGCTGAAACATTTCAGGAAAACGCAAATCGTAGCAGACTGCCATACCAAGGTGCATTTCATTCACGGAAATATGACAGATTTCACTGCCTCCTCGATACGCCTTTGTCTCACCACCATGCGTAAATGGATGGATTTTATCATAGTCAGCAAGCACACTTCCGTTTTCATCAACGAAACAAAAATGATTTCTCCCAAACTCATCCGGCATGATAATATAACCAAAACCAATCATTATAGAATATTTTGCAGCAAGAGCCGAAAAATATGCAATTGTCTCCTCATGATAGTCTGCCATCTCTTTAACTCGGAGAGAAAATCCGGTCAATGTCATCTCCGGAAACAAAATGATGTCAGCGTGTTCATCCGCCGCCTCCTGTATCATTTCCTCACACTGAAACTTATTTGCTTCTTTATCTTCCCAGACAATGTCCATGTTTGTAAGCGCAATTTTTTTAGACATAAAAAGCCCCCTTTGTCTTCTCCCAGTATAACATAGGTTTGGGAAAGTAACAAAGGGGCAAATTTTCAAAAAAAGCCACAAGCCGGCTTTCACCAGCTTGCAGCTTACAATACCTAATATTTCTTATCTTATTCTTCCGGAACATCCTTAATACTAAAGCTAATACGTCCCATCTTATCTTTGCCAAGGCAGATAACTTTCACTTTATCACCAAGCGTAAGCTCGTCCTCCACATGATTGATACGGCGATTTGCAATATTTGAGATGTGAACCATTCCCTCTTTGCCAGGAGCAAACTCAATGAAAGCACCAAAGTCTTTAATGCTGACAACTGTTCCCTCAAGAATCTGACCTTTTTCAAAATCAGTTACGATGATTTCGATGAGACGGAGTGCTTCGTCCATTGCCTCTTTGTCCGTTCCGCAAACGGAAACAGCACCATCATCGGTAATGTCGATTTTAACACCGGTGCGCTCAATCAATGCGTTGATTGTCTTACCTCTCTGACCAACAACTTCACCAATCTTAGCCGGGTCAATCATAATCTGTTTAATCTTTGGAGCGTAAGCATTTACTTCTTTTCTAGGCTCTGCAATTGCTTTTGCCATAACCTCATCCAAGATGTAAAGGCGGGCTTCTCTTGTTCTTGCAATAGCCTGCTCCACGATTTCTCTTGTCAAACCATGAATCTTAATATCCATCTGGATGGCAGTAATACCTTTTTTCGTACCGGCAACTTTAAAGTCCATATCGCCGAAGAAATCTTCAAGACCCTGAATATCTGTCAAAATCAAGTAATCATCATCGGTATCACCGGTTACCAAACCAACGGAAATACCAGCAACTGGTGCCTTAATCGGAACACCGGCAGCCATCAATGACAATGTAGATGCACAAATACTACCCTGGGATGTAGAACCGTTGGATTCCAAAATTTCGGATACGGTACGGATTGCATATGGGAACTCTTCTTCACTAGGAAGAACAGGAACCAAAGCACGCTCTGCCAAAGCACCGTGTCCGATTTCACGACGTCCCGGTCCTCTGGATGGTCTTGTCTCACCAACGGACCATGATGGGAAGTTGTAGTGATGCATATATCTCTTGGATGTCTTTGTAATATCCAAACCATCTAATTTCTGTTTCTCTGAAAGTGGAGCCAATGTTGTAACATTCAACACCTGTGTCTGTCCACGAGAGAACAAACCGGAACCATGTACTGTAGGAAGTACATCAACTTCAGCATGAAGTGGACGAATCTGTTTTACCTCACGACCATCCGGACGTTTGTGGTCTTTCAGAATCATCTTGCGGACTGTAACTTTCTGGAATTTATAAACAGCCTCATCAATAAAGGAAATCCAGTCCTCATGCTCTTCTGCATAACGCTCTTCCAAACGGTCTTTAATACCGCGGATATTTTCTTCACGAACCTGTTTTACATCAGTAAATACAGCTTCTTCCATAGCTTCCGGTGTAATGAAATTAACCATGTCATTCCACATATCTTCCGGAATATCGAAATGCTCATACTCGTGTTTCTCTTTACCACACTCAGCAACAATCTTGTCAAAGAACTCGATAATCTGTCCATTCAACTCATGGGCACCATAAATTGCCTGAATCATCGTAGCTTCATCAACTTCGTTTGCACCGGCTTCAATCATGATAACTTTATCTCTTGTAGAAGCAACAGTAAGTGCTAAATCAGAAACCTCACGCTGTGCGCTTGTCGGATTGTAAACAAGTTCACCGTCAACCAAACCAACCTGTGTTGCTGCGGTCGGACCATCAAACGGAATATCCGAAATACTGGTAGCCAGTGCAGAACCAAGCATAGCAACAAGTTCCGGTGCACAATCCTGGTCAACATCCATAACTAAGTTTTCCAGTGTTACATCATTTCGATAATCTTTTGGGAACAATGGACGCATCGGGCGGTCAATTACACGACAAGTCAAAATTGAGTTATCGCTTGGTTTACCTTCACGTCTTGTAAATCCTCCCGGAATTTTTCCGATGGAATACATCTTTTCATGATATTCTACGCTTAATGGGAAGAAATCAATTCCCTCTCTTGGTTTCTCGGATGCTGTTGCCGTAGAAAGGACAACTGTATCACCATAGCGCATAAATGCAGCGCCATTTGCCTGAGCAGCTACACGTCCAATGTCAACTGACAAAGTACGTCCTGCAAGCTCCATTGAAAATGTCTTGTACATACTTTTTCTCCTTTATTTTTATTTCGAGATGCCGAAACCACTGAAAAAACCACTGTATCAATGAGTTTTTCAGAAGTCTCGGTGTCATCTCAATTTACATACAAAATTTATTATACACAATCTTTGCAAAAAAAGCAACTTTCCTTATTCCGGATAACTGATAGCGTCATCGGGCCACTTTAAAACCTCATCGTGAAACAGTGGCACACGCATCAGACCGGCTCCAAATAAGTACGCACGGTCACGCTCCGCAATCTCTTCTAATGTACGCCATGTCACACCGACAATCGTTTGTTCCGACTCCGATAATTCCGGGTCAATTCCCTTGTGTGGAACCGCATCATCCGGAATTTCTACCAAAAATGTAAAAATCCGACTTTCCAAATCCGGTTTATATTCAATGGCAAGCGGACGCACAATTTTTCCACTCACGCCTGCTTCTTCGTTTAACTCGCGCAAAGCTGCTTCTTCCGGTGTCTCATTTTCCTCAATTCCGCCACCCGGCAGATTAAAGAAATCTCTTCCTTTCATTCTGTGTTCTACAAGCAGTAATTTGCCATCCCGGCAAACCATAGCCTGACTGCGATTTCGTTTCATTTCCTCACCTTTTTAAGAAAAATTTTTTTCATAGAAAGAGTGCCTTCAATCAAACAGTATCCATTTGACGAAAGCACTCAACTCATACAAATTATTTACGCAAACCAAGTTTTTCAATCAGCGCACGATAACCTTCCAAATCTGTCTTCTTCAGATAATCCAAAAGGCCTCTTCTCTTACCAATCATTTTGTACATACCACGACGAGAATGATGATCTTTCTTATTCTCTTTCAAGTGCTCTGTCAAAGTGTTGATACGCTCAGTAAGAAGCGCTACCTGAACTTCCGGTGAACCTGTATCATCCGGTGTTCTTCCATAAGCTGCAATAATTTCTTTTTTCTTTTCTGTAGTCATCATTGTGACATACCTCCTAAATATTTTCTTATCACCATTTACTAAGATCCGGTCGGAGTTTCCGCAATCTGAGCAATGGCTATTTGCTATCATAACACAATTTAAGTTCGTTGTAAACCTTTATTTCGTGTCAATCGTAGCAATATCTACTAATGTCAATTCATTTTTCTCAGAATCCTCTAACGCAGTCAAAAGTGCATTTGCCGTATCTAAAGAAGTCAGACAGGTAACACCGGTCTCAATAGAAGTACGGCGGATGAGGAAACCATCGTGGGAATGTTCACCCTGTTTTGGAATATCAATTACCAAATCAATCTCATGACCAAGCAGCAAATCCATCAGTGTCGGGGATTCCTGCTCAATCTTGTTGACACCGATAACCGAAACGCCATTCTCGCCTAAAAACTTAGCTGTTCCTCGTGTCGCATAGATTTCATAGCCAAGTGCCTGGAAACGTCTGGCAACGGAAATTGCTTCGTCTTTCGAGTTATCATTTACCGTAAGAATCATCTTCTTGTATTTCGGAAGATTGATTCCGGCTCCCATAAAGGCTTTGTGAAGTGCCTCATTAAATGTTTTTGCGATACCTAAGCACTCACCGGTTGACTTCATCTCAGGTCCTAAGCTGATTTCTGCACCGCGCAGTTTCTCAAAGGAGAATACCGGCATCTTAATTGCGATGTAATCCGATTTTTTCGCAAGTCCCGGTGTATAACCCATATCCGTGATTTTTTCACCGAGGATTACGCGGGAAGCCAGTTTTACAATCGGAATTCCGGTTACTTTGCTGATATATGGTACCGTTCTTGACGAACGAGGATTTACTTCAATAACAAAAACTTCATCGTTATAAACAATAAACTGAATGTTAATCAAGCCAATTACATGGAGGGATTTTGCAAGTTTTGCCGTATAATCGACTAAAACTTCCTGAACTTCAGGTTTAATGCTCATGGCAGGATAAACCGAAATACTGTCACCGGAATGAATACCGGCACGCTCTACGTGTTCCATAATACCGGGAATCAAAATGTTCTCGCCATCACATACCGCATCAACCTCAACCTCTTTACCCATGAGGTACTTATCAACAAGAATTGGATGTTCCTGCACATGGCGGTTGATAATTGACATAAATTCACGAATATCATCATCATTAATCGCAATCTGCATGCCCTGTCCACCAAGTACATAAGATGGACGGACAAGAACCGGATACCCAAGTTCATTTGCTGCCGCTAATGCTTCTTCTGTTGTAAATACGGTTTTTCCTGCCGGTCTCGGAATCTTACACTGCTCTAAGATTTCATCAAACAGCTCACGGTCTTCGGCAGCATCTACATTCTCTGCACTTGTTCCCAAAATCGGAACTCCCATTTTAAGAAGTGCCTCTGTCAACTTGATTGCTGTCTGTCCACCAAACTGGACAACCGCACCATCCGGTTTCTCAATATCCACGATATTTTCTACATCTTCCGGTGTCAATGGCTCAAAATACAATTTATCTGCCACATCAAAGTCCGTACTTACCGTCTCCGGATTGTTGTTTACAATAATTGTCTCATAACCGCTCTGTGCCAGTGACCACACACTGTGAACCGAACAGAAGTCAAACTCGATACCCTGACCGATTCGGATTGGACCGGAACCAAGAACCATGATTCGTTTTCTGTCCTTATCTTTTGAAACTTCCGTTTCGCTGCCAAACACGCTGTAATAATATGGCGTACTTGCCTCAAACTCAGCCGCACAGGTATCAACCATCTTAAACGAAGCAACGATTCCATTTTCATGGCGCATATCGTGAATCTCACGCTCTGTCATGCCGGTATAGTTAGCAATAACAGTATCCGGGAATTCCATTCGTTTTGCTTCTGCCAAAATTTCCGGTGTCAATGTTTCGTTTTTCAAAGTCTGTTCCATCTCTACCAGATGGGCAATTTTATCAATGAACCACAAATCGATTTTTGTAATGTCATGAATTTCTTCATAGGTAGCACCCTTGCGAATCAGCTCGGCAATAATAAAAATACGGCGGTCATCAACAATGTGAATACGCTCTAGCAGTTCTTCTTTGGAGCGGTCACTGTAACGTCCGATATCCAGACTGTCAATGTGCTGCTCCAGTGAACGGAGTGCTTTCATCAACGCACCTTCAAAGTTATCACAGATACTCATAACCTCTCCGGTTGCTTTCATCTGTGTCGTCAAAGTACGTTTTGCCTTGATAAATTTATCAAATGGCAGTCTCGGAATTTTTACAACACAGTAATCCAGTGCCGGCTCAAAACTTGCAAAGGTTTTCTTCGTAATGGCATTTGGAATTTCATCCAGTGTATATCCTAATGCAATCTTTGCTGCTACTTTTGCAATCGGATATCCGGTCGCCTTAGAAGCAAGTGCGGAAGAACGGCTGACACGAGGGTTTACCTCGATAACACAGTATTCAAAACTGTCCGGATGAAGTGCAAACTGCACATTACATCCACCGGTAATACCAAGTTCTGTAATAATATTTAATGCTGAAGTACGAAGCATCTGATACTCTTTGTCACCTAATGTCTGAGACGGTGCTACTACAATACTGTCACCGGTATGCACACCAACCGGGTCAATATTTTCCATGTTACAAACCGTAATACAGTTTCCTACCGCATCACGCATTACCTCATACTCAATCTCTTTCCATCCGGCGATGCAGCGCTCAATCAAACACTGTCCGACACGGCTCAGACGAAGACCATTGGAGCAGATATCGTGCAGTTCTTCTTCGTTATGTGCGATACCGCCGCCGCTTCCGCCAAGGGTATATGCCGGGCGGATAACAACCGGATAACCGATTTCATTGGCAAACGCAATCGCATCATCCACATGTTCCACGACAATACTTGCAGCAATCGGCTCGTGGATTTTTTCCATCGTCTCTTTAAATTCCAAACGGTCTTCTGCACGCTTAATCGTCTGTGCAGTCGTACCAATCAGGCGAACATTTTCCTGCTTTAAAAAGCCGGATTCCTCTAATTCCATCGCAATATTTAACGCAGCCTGTCCACCCAGTGTTGGGAGCACGCTGTCCGGTCTTTCTTTGCGAATCAGTTTCTGAACCACTTCAACGGTCAGTGGCTCAATGTAAACACGGTCAGCAATATCTTTATCGGTCATAATGGTAGCAGGATTGGAATTAATAAGCACTACTTCCATTCCTTCTTCTTTCAGAGAACGACAAGCCTGCGTACCGGCATAATCAAATTCGGCAGCCTGTCCAATAACGATTGGGCCTGAACCGATTACTAAAACTTTTTTGATTTCATCCATTTTTGGCATTGTATGTATCCTCCTTACTCTTCCATCATCTTGATAAATTCATCAAACAAAACTTCCGAATCCTTCGGTCCGGCACAAGCCTCCGGATGAAACTGAACCGTGAAGATATTTTTCTGTAAATAACGAAGTCCTTCAACTGTGCCATCGTTGACATTTACAAAGGCAACCTCGGCAATCTCTTTTGGCACCGAAGATTCTTTTACCATGTAGCCATGGTTCTGGGAAGAAATGTATACGCGTCCGGTTTTTAAGTCCTTGACCGGATGATTTGCTCCGCGGTGACCATACTTCATTTTCTCTGTATCACAACCGCAGGCAAGTGCCATTAACTGATGACCTAAGCAAATTGCAAAAATCGGAATATCCGATGCATACAGTTTTTTCAACTCTTCAATGACTTCTGTGCATTCTTTCGGATCCCCCGGTCCATTCGTCAGCATAATGCCGTCCGGATGAGAAGCAAGAATCGTTTCGGCTTTCGTTCTTGCCGGATAAATTGTCACTTCACAGCCACGTTTTAACAAACATCTTGCTATATTAAATTTCGTTCCAACGTCAAGAATAGCAACCTTCTTTGTAATAGAAATGTTGCTATCGGTATCTAAATCGCCCGGTTTATAGGAAACAATTTCCTTTGTAGTTACTTTGTCAACTACACCGCGAACGGAATATTTTTTAATTTTTTCAAGAACGGCAGATAAATCCTCAGGTTTTTCTGTGGTAATCATGCCATTCATTGTTCCTTTTTCTCTGAGTCGTTTGGTGAGGGCTCTTGTATCAATTCCTTCAATTCCCGGAATGTCCTGCTCTACAAGAAACTGCTGAATACTTTCTTCTTTTCTGAAGTTGCTTCCAAGTCTTGCCAGTTCTCTTACAATAAATGCATCGGTATTTGACTTTTTCGCCTCTTTGTCTTGATTACAAATACCATAATTACCAATTAACGGATAGGTCATTACTACTGCCTGTCCGGCATAACTTGGGTCCGTGAGCACTTCAAGATATCCTGTCATTGACGTATTAAAAACAATTTCGCTAATGACTTCTTTTTTACTGCCTATGCTTTTTCCGGTAAACACAGTTCCGTCTTCCAGTATCAGATATGCGTTCATGTTATCCTCCTTTAATCGAATGCCAGAATCATCTCCGCAGTTTCCACAAGATTGTTTCCGCTGTCCATACTAAGTTTCTGGATATATTTATGGGCTTCTTCTTCGGATAAATGGTTTCGCTCCATCAGAAGAGCCTTGGCATCATCAATTGATTTTTGTTCTTTTTCGGATCGTTTCCTTGGCTGGTATCTTCTCTTTCTTTTCTCCGCTGCGTAAAGTTCCATTGCCATTGTTTCAATGGTACTTACTAATTCATGCGAATGAATCGGCATAGACAAGCACATAATACTGCCAATTGAGCATTCCTGCAATTTGGCAGGCGATGCTACTAAAAGCATCTGAAATTCCCGCGGCAGATAGCCATACAATTCACTGTAATGCATGTCAGTCAAACGATATCCGCACAACACAATACCGCCGTCACATTCATTGGCGGCTGCAATCACTTGCGATGCACTATTAAATGCTAGTATATCATCATATCCGCTCCGATTCAAAACATTTTTTATTTTTTTCGCATCATCCAGCTTAGGAAACGCTACTATAATGCGCAGAATCGTTCACACCTCCCCGTAGAAAAGTATCAAAATAAGCGGTATCCGGACTAAATTCGGTCCAGATACTTCTCAACTTCCCATGCGGTTACCTGTTCGCAAAATTCATCCCATTCCTGTTTTTTCTTTTGGATGATTATGCGTGACAACTCTTCTCCATATACTTGATGGAAAAATTCGTCTTTTTCAAATGCCTGTACCGACTCAATCAAAGTTCTTGGCAGAATGTCAAATTCCTGTGCCCCCTCTAAATCATCAATACAGGTTGGTGGCTCAATTTTATTGCGGATGCCGTCTAATCCGGCAGCTAAACATCCTGCTAAAACCAAATATGGATTACAGGATCCATCCGGACTTCTCAGTGCTACACGCGGTCCCATCTCACCGGTACTTGTCATACGCATAAGCGGAGTACGGTTTTTACGTGACCATGTAATATTAACCGGTGCATTGTATCCCGGCACCAAACGTTTATAAGAATTGATAATCGGATTGTTAATTAAAGTAAGCCCTTTAATATGGCGCATAATTCCACCCATGAAATAGTATGCTGTTTTGCTCAGACCATACTCTTCATCCGGGTCACTGAAAATGTTCTCACCATCTTTGCTCAAGAACATGTTAAAGAACATCGCAGAACCTTTTTTACCATAATTTGGCTTTGGCATAAATGTAGCATGAAGTCCATGTCTCTTTGCTACGGTACGAACAGTAAGTTTAAACGTCATAATATTATCGGCTGTCTGAATTCCATCATCAAATTTGAAATCGATATGATGCTGGCACACTTCATTGGAGTGATATGAAGATTCCATCTCAAATCCCATCTCAGACAAAGAAAGCACGATATCACGTCTTGCATTTTCTCCGGCATCAACCGGTCCGATGTCAAAAAATCCACCTTTTTCACTGGTATTTGTCGTTGGCTGTCCATCTTCCGACATATCAAAGAGGAAAAATTCCGATTCCGGTCCGACATTTAACGTATAGCCGTCTTTTGCCGCTTCTTCAATTACTTGTTTTAAAATATAACGGGAATCTCCCATGAAAGGAGTTCCATCCGTATGACGCACATCACAAATAAAACGTGCTACACGGCCTCTCTGCGGTCTCCAAGGGAAAATTGTAAAAGTATCCAAATCCGGAACTAAAACAAGTTCATCCACATGCATCGTATCAAACCCATTAATCGCAGCGGCATCAAACGTGCATCGGTTATTCAAAATAGAGTCTAACTGTTTGGCTGTTACTGCCATGTTTTTCAAAATTCCAAAAATATCCACAAATTGCAGACGGATAAATTCTACATCCTCCTCTTCTACAATACGAATGATATCTTCCTTTGTGTAATGCGACATAGTTTATTCTCCTTTCCATATGAAATCCGGCAGCAGTCCTCTGCCACCGGATAATTGTTCCCTTTAATTGAGGTTGGTATAACCCATCAAATCTTTATCAACTTCACGGGCTGCCTCTCTTCCTTCGCGGATTGCCCAGACAACCAAGGACTGTCCTCGGTGCATATCACCCGCTGTAAAGATTCCTTTCTGACTGGTGCTGTATTCGCCCTGCTTCGTCTGCACATTTGTACGCTCCGTACATTTTACGGCAAATTCTTTTGTAACATACTCCTCAGCGCCCAAAAATCCTGCCGCAATAAAGACGAGGTCAACATCTAAAATCTGTTCACTTCCCGGAATTTCGCTCATCTGCATGCGTCCGGTCTTTTCATCCTTCTGCCAGTTAAGCTTCACAATTTTAACCTGTTTTAAATCGCCTTTGTTATCCTTTATAAATTCTTTTACCGTGGTCTCATAGATTCGCGGGTCACTGCCAAAGACAGCGATTGCTTCCTGCTGGCCGTAATCGGTCTTAAGAATTTTCGGCCACTCCGGCCAAGGATTGCTTGCCAAACGGCAAACCGGTGGTTTCGGCATCATTTCCAGCTGAACGACACTTTTAGCCCCCTGACGAATTGAGGAACCAACGCAGTCATTTCCGGTATCACCACCTCCGATAACGAGTACATTTTTATCTTTGGCATTGATATAATCCGTATACTGCGGATTGCGTAAATGCTTGGTTACTCGTTTCAAATAATCAACGGCAAAATAAATACCTTTGGCATCTCTGCCTGGAGCATTGATGTTACGAGGGTTTGAAGCGCCACAAGTCAAAATGATGCGGTCAAATTCTTTTTTCAGCTCATCGGCTTTTACATCCACACCGACATTGACACCGGTACGGAAAACAACCCCTTCTGCTTTCATTACTTCTATTTTACGTTCTATTACCGATTTGTCAAGTTTCATATTCGGGATTCCATACATCAAAAGTCCGCCCGGATAATCCTCGCGTTCAAATACGGTCACGCTGTGTCCACGTTTATTCAACTGGTCAGCAGCCGCAAGTCCGGATGGACCGGAACCTACAATCGCTACTTTTTTGCCTGTACGGACTTTTGGAGGTTTTGGTCCCATCAATCCGTGTTCATAACCATATTCGATAATGGCATTTTCATTTTCCTTAATCGTTACCGGTGAATCATTTAATCCACAGGTACATGCCGCCTCACATGGAGATGGACAGACACGGGAAGTAAATTCCGGAAAATTATTTGTCTTAAGCAGTCTGCCAAGTGCCTGTTCGTATCCGTTACGATAAACCATATCATTCCACTCAGGAATTAAGTTGTTTAACGGACAGCCGCTTGCCATACCGCCAATCATCATGCCAGACTGACAAAACGGAACACCGCAGTCCATACATCTGGACGCCTGCACACTGCGTTCCTCTTCGCTCATCGGCACATGAAATTCATTGAAGTTTTTAATGCGTTCAAGTGGCTTTATCTCAAGGTTATTCTCTCGTTTATATTCCATAAATCCGGTTGGTTTACCCATTGTAATCATCCTTTCTTTCTTCGTTTTCAAAAAATCTTAGCGTGCTTTTTTCAACTGGTAAAATGCTTCAATCTGTGCCTGCTCATTGCTCAGTCCCTTTTCTTCCATCTGGGCAATTGCCTGTAACATTGCCTGATAATCATGAGGAATGATTTTCTTGAATTTTGGCAGGTACTCACTAAAGTTTGCTAAAATTTCTTTACCACGTTCCGAATCGGTTGCTTCTACATGCTCACGAATCATATCTTTCAACTGCATAACGTCGTATTTATCCGTTACTGCATTGGATGATACCAGCTCTTTATTCAGTTTGAGATACAAGTCACTATTTTCATCCAGTACATAAGCGATACCACCGCTCATACCGGCTGCAAAGTTCTTTCCGGTCGGACCTAAGACAACGACACAGCCACCTGTCATATATTCACAGCCGTGGTCGCCAACACCTTCTACAACAGCGTGTGCACCGGAGTTTCTGACACAGAAACGCTCGCCTGCCATACCGTTGATATAAGCCTCACCGCTTGTCGCACCATACAAAGCAACGTTACCGATGATAATGTTATCTTCTGCTTTGTACTGTACATTTTCCGGTGGAAAGACAACCAGTTTACCACCGGAAAGTCCTTTTCCGAAGTAATCGTTGCTGTCACCTTCCAACGTAAGCGTAAGTCCTTTTGGAATAAAGGCACCAAAACTTTGTCCGCCGCTTCCGATACATCCTACCGTAAAGGTATCAGCCGGTACATCGTCTCCTAAGTTCTTTGTGATTTCAGAACCAAGAATTGTACCAAGTGCACGATCCACATTGCTGATTCTTGCACTAATTTTTGCCTTTTCTCCGGTTTCCAGCGCATGCTTAAATTTCTTTAAGAATACTTTCTCATCCATTGTCTTTGACAATTTAAAATCATACGCATCTTTCGGATTATATAAATGTTTTTTATCTTTTGCAAATGGATTATCAATAATTGCGGACAAATCCAGTTTCTTCGTTCTCTCATCATCCTGAATGTCATCACGCACTTTCAATAAATCCGTACGTCCAATTAACTCATCGAGCTGTCTTACTCCAAGTTTTGCCATCAGCTCACGAACTTCTTCTGCGATAAAACACATGAAGTTTTCAACGTATTCCGGTTTTCCTTTGAATCGTTTTCTCAGTTCCGGATTCTGGGTTGCCACACCAACTGGGCAGGTATCCAGATTACATACACGCATCATCACGCATCCCATCGTAACAAGCGGTGCGGTTGCAAAACCATACTCTTCAGCACCAAGCAATGCTGCTACCATAACATCACGGCCGGTCATCAGTTTACCATCTGTCTCAATCACAACTTTTGAGCGGAGTCCGTTCATCATCAGTGTCTGGTGTGTCTCGGCAAGACCAAGCTCCCAAGGAAGTCCGGCATTGTGAATCGAACTTGCCGGAGCTGCACCGGTACCACCATCGTAACCGGAAATCAGGATGACGCCTGCACCGGCTTTTGCTACGCCGGCAGCGACTGTACCAACACCTGCTTCCGATACCAGTTTTACGGAAATTCTGGCATTGGTATTTGCACATTTCAAGTCGTAAATCAACTGTGCCAAATCCTCAATCGAGTAAATATCATGATGAGGCGGCGGAGAAATGAGGGATACACCCGGTGTTGAAAGTCTGGTCTTTGCAATCCAAGGATAAACTTTTCCACCCGGCAGATGTCCACCTTCACCCGGTTTTGCTCCCTGTGCCATCTTAATCTGAATTTCCTTGGCACTTACTAAATAATGTGAGGTGACACCAAATCGTCCGCTCGCCACCTGTTTAATTGCGGAGCAGCGGTTTAAGCCGTCTTTACCAATCGAGAGTCGTTCTAAACTCTCACCGCCCTCACCACTGTTGGATTTACCATGTAAGCGGTTCATCGCAATAGCTAACGTCTCATGTGCTTCCTGTGAAATAGAACCATAAGACATCGCACCGGTTTTGAATCGTTTGACAATGCTTTCAACCGGCTCAACCTGAGAAAGCGGAATTCCCTTTTTCGGGAATTTGAAGTCTAACAAACTTCTCAAATTCATGAAACGGTCTTCATTATCAATTTCTCTTGAATATTCTTTAAATAATTTATAGTCTTTCTGCCAGGTTGCCTGCTGTAAAAGATGAATCGTCTTTGGATTATAAAGATGATCTTCTTTTCCACTGCGTGACTTGTGCATACCCAGACTGTCAAGTGTTGTATCGTTACCAAGATCCAATGGGTCAAAAGCACGTGTATGAAGGTTTTCTACCTGTGTCTCAATATCCTGAAGCGAAATACCACCGATTCTTGATACTGTATCGGTGAAGTACACATCTGTCACTTCCTTGGAGATGCCAATCGCCTCAAAAATCTTGGATCCCTGATAAGACTGAATTGTTGAAATACCCATCTTTGATGCAATTTTTACGATACCGTGAAGGATGGCTGAATTGTAATCATCCACAGCAGCATAGTAATCTTTGTCAAGCATGTTGCAGTCAATCAAGCGTTTGATGGTATCCAGTGCCAGATATGGGTTTACGGCGCAGGCACCATAACCTAATAAGGTAGCAAAATGATGTACTTCTCTTGGCTCTGCACTCTCTAAAATCATGGCAACACTCGTTCTTTTTTTCGTGCGGACCAAATGCTGCTGCATAGCTGACACAGCCAACAAAGAAGGAATTGCCACATGGTTTTCATCGACACCACGATCCGAAAGAATCAATACATTAACGCCATCTTTGTAAGCTCTGTCTGCTTCCAAAAACAGTCGGTCAATTGCCTTTTTCAAAGAAGTATTTTTATAATAAGTAATCGGAATAACACCAACTTTGAATCCCGGCACATCCATGTTTTTAATTTTCAACAAATCCGTATCGGTCAAAATCGGATTCTTAATACGAAGCACACGGCAGTTTTCCGGCTGCTCATGTAACAGGTTTCCATCCTCGCCAATGTAAGTTGATGTTGATGTTACTACTTCCTCACGAATCGCATCAATTGGTGGGTTTGTTACCTGTGCGAAACGCTGTCTGAAATAGTTAAACAACGGCTGTGGCTGTTTGCTAAGCATCGGAAGCGGTGTGTCATGTCCCATGGCTGCAATCGGCTCGCCACCATTTTGAGCCATTGGAAGAATGGAATTTTTCACTTCTTCATATGTGTAACCGAATGCTTTCTGAAGTTTTCTCCGCTCCTCATTGCTGTAGTGCTCCACACGGTGGTTCGGAATGTGAATGTCTTTTAATTCTACCAGGTTGCTGTCTAACCACTCACCATAAGGACGGCGGGATGCATATGTCTCTTTCAGCACATCATCGTCCACCAATTCTCCTTTTACCGTATCAACCAAAAGCATTTTACCCGGTCTTAAGCGGTCTTTTTTAATGACATGTTCTTCACTAATTGGCATAACACCAACCTCGGAAGAAAGAATCAATTCATCCTCATCCGTAATATAATAACGGGAAGGACGCAGACCGTTTCGATCAAGCACAGCACCAACCAAATCACCATCTGAGAACAAAATGGAAGCCGGGCCATCCCATGGCTCCATCATCGTTGCATAATATTGATAAAAGTCTTTTTTCTTCTCACTGATATAACGGTTGTTTGCCCAAGGCTCCGGAATTGTAATCATTACGGCAAGTGGCAGTTCCATACCACTCATTACCAGAAATTCCAGTGTGTTATCAAGCATCGCCGAGTCTGAACCGCTGGCATTGATAACCGGAAGTACTTTGTGAAGTTCTCCTTTTAACTGCTCGGATTCCATCGTCTCCTCACGGGCAAGCATCTTATCTGCATTACCGAGAATGGTATTAATCTCACCGTTGTGTACGATAAAACGGTTTGGATGAGCACGCTGCCAGCTCGGCTGTGTGTTTGTCGAGAAACGGGAATGTACAATCGCAATCGCGGATTCATAATCGACGTCCTGCAAATCATCAAAGAATAAGCGAAGCTGCGAAACCAAAAACATTCCTTTATATACAATTGTACGGGAAGAAAGTGAAACTACATAAGTATTTTCATTGGACTGCTCAAAGACACGTCTTGCAATGTATAATTTACGGTCAAAATCCAGTCCCTTTTCGACTTTCTTTGGTTTCTTTACGAAACACTGCATGATATACGGCATACATTCCACGGCACGTTTTCCAAGAATATCCGGTGCAATCGGTACTTCACGCCATGCAAGAAATTCCATTCCCTCTTTGGCAATGATGTTTTCAAACATTTTCTTTGCCTGATTTCTTTTTAACTCATCCTGTGGGAAAAAGAACATACCGACACCATATTCACGCTCTCCTCCGATGTCAATACCAAGCTTTTCTGCCACTTTACTGAAAAACTTATGAGAAATCTGTAAGAGAATACCAACACCATCTCCTGTTTTTCCTTCGCCGTCTTTTCCTGCGCGGTGTTCAAGATTGGCAACAATCTCTAACGCATTTTTTACGGTACTATGCGTTTTCTTTCCTTTAATATTGACAATTGCGCCAATACCGCAGTTATCATGTTCAAACCGAGGGTCATACAAGCCAATCGGTTTCCGTTTACATTCTTCTACATATTCACTCATCGAAATTCCTCCTTGTATTTGACGTATGGAATAGTCACTCGTGTTCCCGTCTGTCAAAAATATTTTTTGACTACAAAAGGCGTCAAAAGAGTATAGTTCAATACTCTTTTGACGCCTTTGTCTTTTCACATTATATAACAGGAAAAGTAAAAACGCAAGAAAAATTTTTCAATAAGCAGTAAACAACCGAAAAAACGTTTATTCACCTTGTTCTTCTTCCAGTTCCTGCATCACTTCTTTTTCCGCTTCGTCCTTAAAGGTCTCGATTGTTTCCTGATTTAAAATTGGCAAATCATCCAGTGATTCCAAGCTGAAGTAGCGAAGGAATTCTTCTGTCGTACCAAATAAAATCGGCTTTCCCGGTGCATCCAGTCTTCCGGCTTCTGCAATCAAGCCATATTCTACTAATTTATTTACCGCATGACTGCACGATACCCCGCGGATTTTTTCAATTTCCAAGCGAGTAATCGGCTGCTTATAGGCAACAATGGATAATGTTTCCAAAAGTACATCCGTCAAAACATGTTTTTTCGGAATATGAGCCACCTTAATCAGATATTCATACATTTCCGGCTTTGTACACAACTGGAAAGAGCCATCTAACTCAATGAGATGAATTCCTCTGTCTTCTTCATCGTACCTAGTCATCATGCTGCGGATAATTTTTCGCACCGTATCCTCGTCATGGTCTACGGCAGCAGCCAGACGTTCAATCTCGACAGCCTCTCCCATGGAAAATAATATTGCCTCCACAACGGCTTCCAACTTTTTTATATTCACTGTTCTTCCTCCTGCTCCTTGCCGGGATTATATGTAATGATAATATCATCAAACAACTTGTCCTGTTCAATCGTAAACTTCCCGGTTTTCATCATTTCCAATATACCTAGAAATGTGACAATCACATAACTTTTTCCGGAACCGTTTTCCAGCACTTTACGAAAACTGAATTTTTTATGCAGCATCGCATATTCCTCTAAAAAAATCATGTGGTCTTCTATGTTAATTTCTTCTTTTTCAATCTTGCCAAACTCACTTCGGATTGGATCGATTTTGTCCACCTGCTTCTGCATTACAGAATCAAAAATGTTTTGCAGTTTGCGAAGCGTTACATCAGAAAGCAATTCCTCATAATCGACTTCATCTTTATAGTTTTTTATCTCGTCCGGAATCGAAGGTTCTTTAAAAAAAACTTTTCCGGCATCTACCTGTCTGTCCTTTAATTCAAAGGATGCATATTTGTACATTTTATATTCTAAGAGCCGTTCCACAAGTTCTTGTCTTGGATCTTCTTCCTCTTCCTGTTCCTCTTCTTCTGCAGGTAAAAGCATCTTGGATTTGATTTTTACAAGCGTCGCCGCCATCACAAGGAACTCGCTCATGACGTCCATATCTTTGGTGTCCATTTTTCTAACATAATCAAGATATTGCTCCGTAATGAGAACAATCGGAATGTCGAAAATATCTACTTTATTCTTTTCAATCAAGTGAAGAAGTAAGTCCAACGGACCATCAAACACTTCTAACTTTACTTGCAGTTCCATCAGTTTTGCCCCCTTAGCAAATGTACACTTTTTTTAGCGTTACCTATCTATAATACCCTATTTAGACTTATCTTGGCAAGTGATTTTTATGACGCTTATCTCCGGGCGGTTAAAAAAACGAAGTTTAACATGGTGAAGTCCCATCCCCCGGCTGAGTATCATCTTTTTCTCGTTTTCCTCAAACTCACCCGAATCATACTTTGGGAAAAGTCGAAGGCTCGGCGAAATCACGCCGCCAATCCTCGGCAGCCTCATAATGCCACCATGGATATGTCCGCTTACCGTAAGGTCAGCTCCCCACGCAGCATAATAAGGAAAATACTCCGGGTTGTGTGCAATCAAAATAGAAAATGTATCCTTTTTCGGACTTCCCAAAAGTTTTTCTACTTCCTCTTTTGAAAAATCCCGCTTCTCCCAAAATTTATGATACCAATATTCCGGCAAATCCAGCCCATAAATATCCATTTCGTCCATTTTTTCTGTTGCATTTGAAAGATAATGAATCCCTAAATTTTGAACCGCCCGGATAAAAGACTCATACTCCGGCATGCGAATCTCATGATTACCGGGCGCATAATAAACCGGCGCAATCGAACGAATCCCTTTTAAAAACTCGATTACACAATCTGTTCGTTTTCCGTTTTTCACCGTCATATCTCCCGCGAGCAAGAGAATGTCAGGATTCTGTTTTTGTATCATTTGCAAATATTTATCCTTTTTGCCTCCCACACAACAAGCGTGTAAATCCGTAAGCAAAACCACTTTTTTCTCTTCTTTTATTTTTGGTGATTGAATCGAATACTCTTTCGTTGTCGGAAAATAATTTTCCAAAACACCGTCGAATAATAAAAGAACTGCTATACCTAGAAAAATCATGATAACTGTTAGCATACAACTGCCCCCGACATCTTTTTTAATGATATTATAACATATCTGGAAGTGATTGGCACTTAGAAAGTAAAAAAAGGAAAAGAAATTCAATTCGCGAGAGACTATAACGCGAAGCGTTATCCCGTCTCGATACGAATGAATTTCTTTTTCTTTTTTCTTACTATTCTAGTTTGCCAATCTCCTGATTTCTTTCGCAGCGGCTACCATGTTCCGCAGGCTGGCATCTGTTTCTTTGACACCTCTGGTTTTCAAACCACAATCCGGATTTACCCAGAGTTTATCCGGCTCAATCTTTTCAAGCATTCCTTTTAATGCTGTCACAATTTCCTCGACTGACGGTACACGTGCCGAATGGATATCGTATACGCCCGGTCCAACCTCTGTTTCAAAATGATTGTCACGGAGAGCATCCAAAATCTGCAAGTCTGACCGGGATGCCTCAAATGTAATCACGTCCGCATCCATATCGTCAATTGCCTTGATAATATCATTAAACTCACTATAGCACATATGTGTATGAATCTGTGTTTCCGGTTTTACCCCGCTGTGCGTGAGACGAAAAGCAGGGATTGCAAAATCCAGATATTCCGAGTACCAATCCGATTTACGAAGCGGCAGTTTTTCGCGAAGAGCTGCCTCATCAATCTGAATCATACGAATACCATTCTTCTCCAAATCAAGCACTTCATCTCGGATTACAAAGGCAATCTGCATCATGGATTCTTCGATGGAAATATCTTCTCTAGGGAAGGACCAATTTAAAATCGTAACCGGTCCGGTCAACATTCCTTTCATAATTTTATCGGTCTGTGACTGTGCAAATACGGACCAGTCCACGGTTATCGGTTTGTCGCGGTACACATCGCCCCAGATAATCGGCGGTTTTACACAGCGTGTGCCGTATGACTGCACCCATCCGAATTTGGTAAACAAAAATCCCCCTAAAGACTCACCAAAGTATTCCACCATGTCATTTCTTTCATATTCACCATGGACAAGTACATCCAATCCAATCTCTTCCTGCCAGCGGATACATTCTGAAATCTTTTCACGGTTAAAAGCTACATATTCTTCTTTCGTTTTCTCGCCTCTACGGTAAGCCGAACGGTTTGCTTTTACATCTTTGGTCTGCGGGAAAGAACCAATTGTTGTCGTTGGGAAAATCGGAAGACCGAGAACCTCTTTCTGTCTCTTCTGACGTTCCTTTCTCGCAGGCGTTCTCACATAATCTTCATCCTTCACTTGTTTTAGGCGATTTTTCACTTCTTCCTTTACGCAGTCTCTTCCTGCCAAAAACAGACTTTCATTTGCCTTTAACAAAACGGAATCTAAAAAGTTCTCATTCTCTGCAAGTACCTTTAAATCACGCAGTTCCGATAATTTTTCTTTTGCAAAAGCAAAGTGCTTTTTATATTCATCGGACAATTCTTTCTCCTGTTCTATTGTGTAAGGAACATGAAGTAAAGAACATGAAGTTGATAACACCGTGTGAATCCCTTTTTCCTTCAACTCTTTCAGTGCCTGAAGTGTTTCTTTATAATGATTTTTCCAAATATTTTTTCCATTTACAAATCCGGCAAATAATATTTTATCCTTTGGAAATCCATACTGTTCAATCAATTTTTTCGTCTGTTTTCCTTCCACAAAGTCCAGACCAACTCCTGCAAATGGCAATTGAATCAAATCCTGATATACATCACGGACATCACCAAAATAGGTCTGTACCAATACCTGACAGGACTGTGCCGATGGCAGAATTTCAGAATAAATCTTACGAAACAGTGCTAAATCCTGTTCTGTCATATCAAAAACCAAGGACGGCTCATCGAACTGAATCCACGAAACCTCATTTTTATCGCAAAGTTTCAGCAATTCCTTATATGCCAAAATGACATCATCGACAAAATCCTCTGCCGTTTTTGTACCGGTATAACGGCATAATTTCAACAAGGTATATGCTCCCGGCACAACCGGTTTTACTAAAATTCCGAGTTCTTTTGCTTCCTCAAACTCACTTAGAAGTTTTTTTCCGGAAAAAGAAATGACCGTATCATCCTCAACCTCCGGAACAATATAATGGTAATTTGTATTAAACCATTTTTTCATTGCCAGTGCCTTTACATCTCCCGCTTCCCCCTGATAGCCACGTGCCATAGCAAAATATGTGTCAAGCTCTGACAAATTCAACTCCTGATAACGCTTTGGGATAATTCCGCACATAACAGCGGCATCCAAGATACCATCATAATAGGAAAAATCATTGCAGGAAATATAATCAATTCCTGCCTCTTTTTGTATTTTCCAGTGTGTTTTTCGCAAGGTTCTCCCTGTTTCTAACAATTCTTCTTCTGTTATTTCATTTCGGAAATATTTTTCCGATGAAAATTTTAATTCGCGCAATGCCCCAATCCTTGGAAATCCAATAACGGCTGTTTTCATAATATCCTCCTTCAAATCATTTTTTCAATCCTAGAATTTAAATTCATTATAACCTCTCATGTTTTGTTTGTATAATACCGAAAACCAGCGCTTTTATATAGTTTCAAACTATAGTCATATTTTTTCCTTCCACGCCATAGGATGTAACAGATTCTTTGAAGACAGGATGAAAAACCAACATGAAACAACTTTTGGGAATTTTTATATTGGCAGTTTTATCATTATTTTTTGCGGCTCCATTTTCCTATGCCCAGTCTAAAGCTCCTGCCGGGAGCACCGAATCTTCCAGTGGTCAAGCTGTAAATCTTACTGCAAAAGCAGCTGTTTTGATTGAAGGAAATTCCGGAGAAATCATTCTGGAAAAAAATAAGGATACCGAGCTTGTACCAGCCAGCATCACAAAGATTATGACGTTGACCTTGATTATGGAAGCTTTGGAAGAAGGAAAAATTCAACTCACCGATTCTGTCAGTGTAAGCGAATATGCTGCCAGCATGGGTGGCTCACAAGTATTTTTAGAACCAAATGAAACCCAGACAGTAGACACCATGATTAAATGCATCAGCATCGCCAGCGCAAATGATGCCGCTGTTGCCATGGCAGAAAAAATTGCCGGTTCAGAGCCAAATTTTGTAAAGAAAATGAACGAAAAAGCAAAAGAACTTGGCATGAAACACACACAATTCAAAAACTGTACCGGTCTGGATGACGATATCAAATCCGGGCATTTTTCCAGTGCCTATGACGTAGGTCTTATGTCCCGCGAGTTAATTATGAAACATCCCGGCATTTCCAAATATTCAACCGTATGGATGGACACAATTATCCACAAAACCAAAAAGGGTGAATCGCAGTTTGGTTTAACAAATACGAACAAACTTGTACGTTTTTATGATGGAATAACAGGATTAAAAACCGGATCAACCAGCAAAGCAAAATACTGTCTCAGTGCAACAGCAAAGCGAAATGGATTAAATCTGATTGCTGTTATAATGGCTGCACCGGACCATAAAGTCCGTTTTTCAGAAGCCCAGGCATTATTAGATTATGGATTTGCCAACTGTTCTCTCTATCAGGACGATTATTCCGGCATGAAGTTTAACTCTCCTTCTGTCCGTGGTGGAATCCCTGAAAAATTAACGGTGTATCCAAAAAAATCATTTTCACATACTTTTACCGCTGCTTATGAAAAAAATAAAATCGAGAAGAAGATAACATATCAGGAATTAAAGGCTCCAATCAAAAAGGGAACTGCCGTGGGATTTATCACTTATTCCTATCAGGGAAAAACGCTTGGCAAAGTTCCCCTCCTTGCTATGCAGGACATAAAAAAAGCCGGCTACACCGACTACTTACTGATGGCACTTGACCGGCTGCTGATGGCGGGGTGATGGAAAAAAAATCAATTTGTGAGAGACAGGATAACGCTTCGCGTTATAGTCTCCTACAAATTGATTTCTTTATTTTTCTTTATAATTTGACAAATTAATCATTTGATTTAAATTATTTGGCATCTTTATTTTATTAAGGGGAACTCCTTTGGCAACATAACGTATCTCGGAATAAACTTGCTCTGAAGCATTATTGTTCTTCGATAATACTGCTAAAATCTGTGAAGGATGATCTCCCAAATTACGAATATCTTCCAACAAACATGAACTAGGCATATAATACTTTCCTTCTTTTGAAAATCCCAAACAATAATTTGTTGTACCATCTTCTCTCAATTTAATTTCTTTATGTGATAATTCATTATTTAATGCTCTATTGTAAAAATCTGTTGAATTATGTATCACTTTTCCATTATCCGAGTTAATATAATCAACGCCACATAAATGTTGGAAATGACGAGGTAAGAAAACAGTTTCAAAATATTCAATTTGATTATTCAGACGATTTCTGTATATAAATATAAAATTTTTATTTTCAAGTAATCTATTATAATCCTTTGCTGTTGCTATAATAATTTTAACCGCTTCTTTTGCTGTATGCTTTTTCAATACTCTACATTCCTCGCTTTGTTATTTACTAATTCAAAAGGAGAGTTATAATACCGCAGCATTACCAACTCTCCTTTAACGACTAATTTTTTTGTTGTCCGCCAACCACTGGCACATTCGTCCAGTAAGTCTTTCAGGTTTTTTCGTTGCCTGCCAACCGCTGGCACATTCGTCCAACAAGTCTTTCGGATTTAAGTGTTAGCCCACTTGAGATAGCACGCTATCTCTTCTACTATTATTATACGAATCATTAACATTTATGTCAATCAAAATTTTCCTACATCTGCTCAATATATTTGTCATAGCCAAGTTTATCCAGTTTCTCTGCCTTTGCCATAACGCCATCTTTCATTTCTTTCTTATAATCTTTTAACTTACCCCGCAAGTCTTTATCCGAAATCGAAAGCATTTTAGCTGCTAAAATAGCGGCATTTGCTGCTCCATCGATAGCGACAGTAGCAACCGGAATACCGGATGGCATCTGTACAATCGAATACAAACTGTCGACACCGCCAAGGCTCTTTGTATGAATCGGGATACCAATAACCGGAAGATCAAATAACGCCGCACACATACCCGGAAGATGAGCAGCACCACCGGCTCCTGCGATAATCACTTCAACGCCACGCTCTTCTGCTTTTGTTGCGTAGTCAACAAATACATCCGGCATACGGTGAGCCGAAATAATCGTCATCTCATATTCAATTCCAAATTTCTCAAGCATATCTGCTGCTTTTTTCATAACCGGAAGGTCTGAATCACTTCCCATTAAGATACCTACTTTTGCCATCTTGCAATTCCTCCTGCATTCATTCATTTTAATCTAAAACTTCATTCAGACGTTCTGTTCCCGGAAGAACAAACCGTCCATTCCTTATCAGTGTAACGGTTTCACCCGTTTTTGTAAAGACAATTATATCACCAAGTTCATCATACGGAATCGTAACATCTGTGTGGCAGTTAAAATATGCCTTGGAAATATCCGTATTTCTGAGAGCCGAGCACTCGTTTTCTTTTGCAATAATTTCTTTTCCGTCCGGGTTGTGCAAAACCACATCTTCACTCATAGAATAACAGGTATCACCAAGAGCAAAATGCGGTCCTGTCTTTTCTGCAATCAAAATCGGCAGTTTTGCCTCAATGCCAAACTTTCTTCCCATCACATAGGCTGTCGTATTCGTACCAATGGCAAACTCGCCAATTGGCAGTGTCTCACGGTTATGAAGAATATTTTCCTTGATATATTTTCTGCCCTCTTCTTCCTCTTCGTAATTCGAACAGGAATACGAAGTAACCATACCATCGGTAAAGGAAAACTCCAAATTTTCATAACGCAATTCATTTAGATAAACCTGTGTCACATGAAGTACGCCATTCGTTCCGGCCAGTTGAGGCGAAGTAAACACCTCGCCAACCGGAATATTTACATCTGCGAGACAATTTTCAAAATTTGTCTGTTTCGCAGGCTCCGTCAATTCATGTAGAGAAATCCAAATATCCGTGTGGTTTTTACCTCGTCCTGTCACATGAACTTTTTCGCCCAAATCCAGTGCATCAATTAAGTGCTGCTGAATTTGTTTGTATTCTTCCATGTCCAGTGTATTGACCTTTACTGTTTCCTCAAAAATATCTTCGAAATCCTCACCAATTTCCGGAATCGGATAGGCGATAATCGTGAAGCTGTAAGAGTCTTGAGGAATATACCGGTTTTGGAGCAAAGAATAATCTCTGCGGTAAGAAACCGAAAGCTCCTCCTGCTCTTTTTTATACGCCGGACTTTCCTTTTTCACTTTCGGAGAAAATAATTTCTCCCCAAACACTTCAATCACTGCCGGTCCGGCATACAAAGAAGCCTCTTCCCGATACGATTCAAATACTTTCTCAGAGATTTTTAATCTTTCCTGCACCAGTGCATGATTCAGATATAAAGCATCGTCAAAACGATGATCATACTGATACTGTTTATTCGGCGATGTGCTGACAACACCAACAGCCTGCGTATTTGTCTTTCTTGTAAATACTGGCTTTAATCCCATTTTCTCAAACTGTAAAACCGCCTGTCTTACCATTGGCTCAAAACCAATATGATAACGAATCTGCACGGTCTTTTTCTTCATCAAATCAATCCCCGCAATTTCAAAGCCCTTGCGATAGCCTTCCGTATAAGTAGACGCCATGGCTGAAAGTTTTTCGATTGGCATTTTCCCTAAGAACTCCGCCATCCGAATTTCATTCTCCGTAACGTATTCCCCATAGCGGTACAAATAATCGGTATTTGCAAAATCACTTTTCATCACAATATTGTAAATCAGAGTTTCCTCCGGGCAAAGCAAATCATGAATGTTTTTCTCAATGCGGTCCTCTGCATAATCATGAACATCGTAGTAAATCGTCTCTTTCAGGTAGCGCTCGGTTTCCTCCTCCAAAGATAATACAGAAACCACCTGCAAAAACAACTCCATGCATCTTGTTACTTCTTCTTCGTCCTCTTCAAACGCCGCTACAATACTGTCACGGAATCTGGCATAAAACCAGCACAAATACTGTCCGGTCTTTTCGCCGAATTTCTTAACACAATATGCCGGATTTGCGTACGAAGTTTCATAATTATCCCCCGCTATTTCTTCGTAAAGACTGTCTGTCCATTCTTTTCGCTGTTTTGCGTCTTCTGTACCATCCATTACATGAAAAATCGTCACAAATAAATGTGCCGCTTCCTTGATATAATTGCCAAATGCGCCGTCAATCTCCGTCTCCAGTTCCATAATACGATTTTTTGCAAGTTCGTATCGCTCCATCTTTTTATTCTCCTTTATTCCAATAATTCAAAATTCAAATTCAGCAAATGCTCATTAATTTCCATAACACTCATTTTTCTGCTGATTCCGTATAAAATAATGCTGTCCCGCTGATTACGCGGATACAGGACCGGCAGTTTCCATGACCGAAGCAGCCTCTGCGTCTGCTCCACGGTAAGTTCAAATGCAATGCAGAGTGCTATCACTTTGCCCTGCGACGGATTTTTCCGCTCACCATTTAAAATATGATACACATAAGAGCGTTCCAAACCACTCCGCCTGATAATATCCGTAGGCTGTAAATTTTTCATGTTCAAAAGACGATTCAAATAGTCTCTACTATCAAACTCGTCAAACTCATCCTTGTTTTCATTGGCAAACGACTCAAAATCCTGTTTCGTCGTCGCAATTTCATGTAACAGTTCTCCTGTCGATTTCTTCGATTTCACCTTGGTATTCTCCCCAATTCTTCCACAATTTAACAAACAAATTATAGTACACAAATGAGAAATAGTCTATAGTTATAATTTTTTTTTGCCGAAATGTGTTTTTTGTGATAAAATATATATAAAATTTTTAAGTAATGAAATGAAGGGAATGGTTTTTATGGAACTTAAAGAATTTATGGACGTATCCAAACTGCAAAAAATTCAGGACAATTTTTCCGACGCTACCGGCCTTGCTGCAATTGCTGTCGGAAATGACGGACAATATTTAACAGAGGGCAGCAATTTTACTGAGTTCTGCATGAAGTACACACGTGGTTCAAAAGAAGGAAACCGCCGCTGTGTCAAGTGTGACAACGAAGGCAGTGGAACTTACTTCTGCCATGCGGGACTTATGGACTTCTCAGTCGATATTAAAGTAGGCGATGAAAAAGTGGGTGCAATTATCGGAGGACAGATTCTTCCGGAAGCCCCGGATGAAGAAGCTTTCCGCAAAACAGCAAGAGAACTTGGCATTGATGAGGACGAGTATATCGCCGCACTTAATAAAGTGACAATCAGTTCCGAGGAAAAAATCCGAGCTGCCGCCAATCTTTTAGAATTAATTGTAAACCAGTTAGTCAATCTGGAATACTACAAATACACAAATGCTTCCATGCTTCATGCATTGCAGAAAAAAACACAGGAGTCAGCCTCCTTTGTCGATGTCATTAACAAGGACACCAGCCAGTTGAAAGCAATTTCCAGCAAACAGCGTATGCTTTCTCTGAATGCAAGTATTGAAGCTGCCAGAAATGGTGAAGCCGGTGCCGGATTTGCCGTTGTTGCAAACAGCATGCAGGATTTAGCCGAACAGTCCGCTGCCATTTACAATAACATTGAAGAATCCGTTCAGGGAATTACAGACACATTCTCTGAGTTAATCAACATTTTTAACGACTAACCGTGAAAAAGTACATAATCCGGCAAGCAGTAATACCGGAAAAACAATTGCAGTTAATATTCCCAGGCGCAGATTACCGGAAAACGCACTGGAAACAAATCCAACGAGGGTCGGTCCTCCGGAGCATCCTAAGTCTCCGGCAAGTGCAAGCATTGCAAACAGGATCGTCCCTCCTCTTTTTATGGCTGCCGATGCCTTACTGAAAGTCCCCGGCCACATAATTCCCACAGAAAATCCACAGATAGCACAACCAATCAGTCCAACTATCGGAACCGGCACAAGGGAAATGCACAAATACGAAGCAACGCACAGTACACAGCTTCCTTTCATAAATCGGTCTAAATTAAGTTTTTCACCGTATTTTCCATAAATCAAACGCGACAATCCCATCAAAACAGAAAACATCATCGGTCCGACCAAATCCCCCACTGTCTTCTGGATATGAAGTCCTTTTTCAGCAAATGTGGATGCCCACTGGCTCACTGCCTGTTCTGATGCACCGGCGCAGAGCATCATCGCCATCAAAAGCCAAAAAACCTTTACTCGAAACAGTTCAGAAATTGACATCCCACTCTCCCCTTCTTCATGAAGGCTGTAAATAGGAACTTTCGTAAACAAAATTAAATTAGCTGTCGGCAAAAGCACCCAGATTAGGGCAAGAATCTTCCAATGCGATGTTCCAAACAAAGCCAAAAAAAGTGTGGACAACAAAACAACACCGGTACATCCCCAACAGTAAAATGAATGTAACAAACTCATGGCTGATTCTTTATTATCCGTCGGACACGCTTCCAAAATCGGACTAATCAAAACTTCAATCAAACCGCCACCGATGGCATAAACCATAACGGCAAGCAAAATGCCGTAAAATGGATTTGAAAACAATTCCGGTAAAATCGTAAGCAGAAAAATACCGGTTCCCGCACAAGCGTGCGCAATAATAGCCGATGCCCGATATCCGATTTTATCAACAAAACCGGCTGACAATAGATCAACCACTAATTGAATCACGAAATTCACCGTGATTAACAGCGTAATTTGTGTCAGCGGAATATGATACTCCGTCTGAAAAGTCACAAATAAAAGCGGGACAAAGCTATTCACCACCGCTTGCACGATATAACCAATAAAGCAGGCATACATTGTCATTTTATAATTATTTTTCATTTCACACACCTCATTTATCATCTGAACTAATTAAACCATTTACACTCGATTTTTGCAACCATTGATTGACGTGTTCCTGCAAATTATGAGATAATACAAGAGCTGAATAAAATAATACAAATACGACAATAGGGAGTTTTTTATGGAAACAAAAGAGACAATTCTTGCAAAATTGAATACCTCGCCGGACCGACTTACCGAACTTGTAGAGCAGGACGGTTTCTACTTTGTGCGAAAAGAAATTACGCGGGAGCAGTATCCGGTCATAAAACAGTTCTATGAGTACCAGCAGCAATCCCCCTCTCCTGCCATTGTTACAATTTACTCCGTCTACGAAAAAGAAGGACACTTTTATATCAATGAAGAATGGATTCGTGGGGAAAGCGTGGAGGAACACCTTTATCTGCAAGGTCCATTTTCAAAAGATGAAGTAATCCGTTATGCAATGGATTTATGCCAGGGTTTGCAATGGTTTCACAAGCACAATATGATTCACCGTGATGTCACCCCCGCCAATGTTATTATTTCCGAGGAGAAAAAAGCGTATCTGGTTGACCCCGGAATTTTACGCGAGGTAAAGAAAAATCAGACAAATGACACCCAGATTCTTGGAACACCCGGCTACGCTGCACCGGAGCAGTTCGGGTTTACGCAATCCGACGCTCGGACCGACATCTACGCACTCGGTGTACTCATCAATCAGATGACAACCGGAAAAATGCCAAAAGAGGCGCTTCCAAAAGACAGACGTCTGCGCAAAATTGTAACCAAGTGCACACAGATTTCTGCCAAAAAACGATATTTAAACTGTCATCAGATATACAAACAACTCGATGCCGTTTTACCGGAAGACACCCCTGCTGACATCCGTTTTCTCAGAAAAATTCCGGGATTTCGCAGCGCTACTTTGTGGAAAATGATTCTGGCAGTGTGCCTCTACCTTTTTGCCCTGCTCGCCTTTTTAGCACTTGCCTAAAAAAGTCGACTGTCAGGACACCACGGCAGCAGAAAAATTTCATATCCTTATTCTTGTAAAATACATGGTTCTTTGCAAGGAAATTTATGTTGTATTTTTCAAGGAAATATTCTCATGTAAATGCTCATGCAAATGTGCTACTCTATGTTACATGGGATAATAAGGAGGAAAAAAATGGAATATGCAGCAGAAGCACTTTCCGATGAGGCGAGCGAAATTACACCAAATGATCTTGCCGGCGATTATGCGTGTATCGCCGAAATCATCGGAATTGAAAATACGATTTTATTACATAAGCACTATCGCGGTCAGCAAATCACACTTCCTCAACGTCTATATTCTGTTCAATATGTCGTAAAAGAAGTGGAACGGCAGCTCGGCACTCATTCACTCTCTGATTTAGCGAAAAAATACGGATATACTGAGCGTCGGTTGAGACAATTAATTAAGGAGGATTCAAAATTATGATGTGGATTTATTGTTTCATATCATTTATAATTTTTCTTATCTTACTGATTATTTACTTGTTCCGTCACAAACGGAAAAAAAAGATTTCAAAACCACTTCGCATAATTGTGTGGGGTACCGGTATTTTGACACTAGTTCTTTTGGCAGTTTCCTGTTTCTTGCCAGAAGATACGCAATCAAATAAACTCAATCAGAAAGAGCAAAAGGAATTTTTCCGTATATCTACTGCCATAAACAATGGTAAATTTGACCATATTCTTTCTGACATTGATACGCTGTTTCCACCAACCAAAAATTTGGATTCTGCCAAACAAGACAATCGCTTTATTCTTCTTCGTTTGTATTACGAAAAAACCGGTGATACAAAGAAAGAAAAACAGTTGCTTGAGGAAACAAAAAAAGACACATCCATGATGAGTGATGAAGTGATTAAAAAAATCGTAGAAAACCGATTGAACGAACTTCAATAATAAAAGAGGAAGCGCCTTGCGGGGTTGCTTCCTCTCTTTCTATTACTGCACTGCCTCACCTTTAATAATGCTTTTTACAAGTTCATCTTCTTTATCAATTTCAGGATTGTTTTTAGCTTCATTGATTAATTCTTTTGCCTTCCTTGTATCACCAATCTTTTTATAATAATTCCATAGAAGTACAAAACGGTTACTTGCGTCCATTCCTTTCACTTCATCCTTCGGATAAAGTTTATCAATATCCTCAAGCACATGGTCAACTTTATTGTTTTGTATGTTTTCTGCTATTCTGGCTTGTTCTTTTGCTTGATTTAAGTCAATTTTTTCTGATTCAACACCAAAGAAATGACCTAATATAAAAAATCCAATTGTTGCTAAAACAAATATTCCAGAAATCACCAATAATATAATTGGTTTTCTCTTTTTTACCTTATACCTAATCAAAGTAATAACGATAAAAATAATTGCTAAAACTAGCATTAATATCGCAAACGATGAATAGTCAAAAACGTATTGAATTGTTGATTGTTCATTCATATTATTTTACTTCCTTTTTATTCTTTAATTAGGATGTGAAAATTGTATCCAAAATAGATGGCCAATCGTTTAAATCCTGTTCATTTCCATCAAATTCATAATACTTAACTTCAAACGTTCCCTCTTGCATATCTAGTTTGAACATAATCTCACAATTTACATCTTCACCATCATAAGTACACTGACCTGTGAAATCAATAATTTGTTCTCCGTCCATTTCTACATATGCCCAATGCGGATTATTAAAGAAATCCTCAAATGCTTCCCCATAAGTTTTATCCAGATAATCCGTCGGAGTTGCTGTTTTGATTAATTGAACATAGTAATCCTCGTCCTTTTTTTGCGTGCTATCTTCTGACGATGTTGTCGCGTCCTCACTTGTTGGTTCTTCTGTCACTTCTGGCGTTGCTGTTGCTTCATCCGATGAATGACTATTATACTTCTCCTTATACGCCTGATTATATAAAATATCCTCTTTCTGTGTCTCATCTAATGTAATCCCATTTTGAGAAGCATATTTCTGGAACATAGTAAATAAAATTTCTTTCATTGTTGATTCTTGTTCTTCTTGTGATTTTCCAAATCCAAGAAAGCTGACCTCCATCGGTGAGTTTACATCAATGTCAGAGATTGGAGCATACGAATCCGGATAATTAAACTGAATGGTAATGTCGTTTTCTACATCTCTATAGGTATATTTCGCATTAACTTCAACAATTAAATGTTGACCATCCTTATTTGAAAATGAATTAAAATACCCCCAATTGACATCTGTACATGCAGCCTCTATTGCCTGACCATACGTAATATTGGGAATACTAGCCGGTGCTGATATCATCGTATCAGATGATAAGTCATTTGCCGTTTTTTCATAAACAATAGGAATTGCACATGCAATTATTGTAACTATAATAGATTCCACAATTGTAGTAATAATACGGAACGTAGAATAATTCAATTTTATTCTATGTCTTACAAAAAGAACACCAAATATAGCAAATCCTACTGGCAAAAACCTAAGCAACCATTTTATCCAAGTCATATTTTTCCTCCTAAAACTATGTGCACGACTAACAGAAATATAGCCCAGCATACATATTCATTTTACTCACTCTTCCATTCAACTTCGTATTCATCCATTAATCTATCACGTTCTTTTTCGTATTTATCATAAACAGAATCTGCATCTTCAATAAGTTCATTTGCTTTTGATATTCTATCTTCATCCTGAGTATCAACAGCATCTACCATTTTATTATATGCTTCTAATTTTTTTGTCAAATATTGAATAAGTAATGACTTCATCTCATTAAATTCAGTATATTCACCAAAATCCACATTGCTTGCCTGTTTAACCATCTTTTCGTAATTCGGAATAACTGTATCCTGCAAAACCTGCTTAAATTCAGCATCCCCACTATTTTCATCTTCTTTCACCTTGGTATACGCATCATTTGCTTCTGTCTCTAGTTCCTTTGCTTCTGACAAATCCACGTTAATAAACTGAATCAACCGTTCCTGCTTATCTGAATCCACACATCCGGTAACACCAACCATAACAACAAGTGTCATACACATCACTAATATTTTCTTTAAAGTTTTCATATAAATTCATCTCCATTTTCTTTGTTAAAATTATTATTTTGTTTTCTAGTAAGAACCAAATTTGTCATTTGCCGACATTATAACAATCTTATGACCTCGAATTGATTTTTCATCACTAAATCTACTAATCAACGCAAGGATTAATCCCATGATATCGGCACCATACATGCCCGAACCCATCATAAACATTTCTTCACCATTTGGCGGAAAACTGTTTACAAACCACGAATTTGGCGGCGACATAAAGGATAATTTATAAACATCTTCATATGCCACACTATGAATACGCTTATTATAATAAAAAATAATTCGTTCTGAAGTTAATGCAACAAACTTTTTAGGCGGATTTGCACAACGCAATGCAGGATTAATCGCCAAAATTATTTTTTCATCTGCTCCTATTGCATTTAACAAAACCTGACACACACCGGAATAAAACGTATTATTCTTTTCCGGATAGGTAAAATCACTATTACTGCTGCATTTTTCATACAAACTGTTTATTAACTCGTCTGTTGTCTTTCCACTGCATAGTTCATCCACCATGATGTTCCAGCTTTCTTTACAGGTTTTACTCATATCCATGTCACGTTGAATAAACAAACGCTCCACTATGTTCCCGCTTTCTCTCTCATCCGCAACTAAAAACTCTCCAGAATTTGCCCGTTCAACGGTTTGACGGAGTGCATCCGTAAAATCCTGAAAAGTCTTTGGTGCCATCAATGTAACAAAAGAATATTCAGCTCCTGATTTTGTTGTGATAACCAGTTTACTGCCAAAAACACTCCAAAAAAGAATTAAGTCAATAACTAAAGTAACACCCATAGAAACAACTGATGCAATTGCAAGCAAGCTGAGTAAAATAATATTCCAAACACTCATATGACGTTTTACATTAACAGACGCGATATCTTTATAACGAATCTCCCTTACCTTTTCGTAGTTTTGCGGAGCCGTTCGTATAATCAGCCTATCCTCTGCAAAATCTAACATACTTGCAATTCTAGTATTAAGAAAACCAAACTTTTCTCCTGTTGCTGAACGAAATAAAATTTGTTGACCTAATAAATTATTGTCAACATAAATTTCCTGTTCATTCATAATTTACACCTCCTCTTTTTATATTTGTAAATAAAATTACTAAATACACTTTAATTGATAGGAACAGAAATATCATTGGAAAAATACAAGATTATTTTCCTTTTCAACTCCGCACCCACACAAAAAAAGCACCCTTCCGGGTGCTCTCCATCTACCTTCAAATCCATTGATTCAATTCATATGAGCAGCACGATAAGCCGAGTTCTGTCGTTGAGTGACCATCTATCTGGACCTGCTGTTGCCAACAGGCTCTAGCGACCTACCCGAAAGCACGACGGGCCGCCGTATTGCTTCCTGTTCGGTCTTGCTTCGGATGGGGTTTACATATGCCCTCCCTGTTACCAGAGAGGCGGTGAGCTCTTACCTCGCCATTCCAACCTTACCACGGGCAAAGCCGTGGCGGTATATTTCTGTTGCACTAGCCTGGGAGTCGCCTCCACCGGACGTTATCCGGCATCCTGCCCTGCGAAGCTCGGACTTTCCTCACCCATTCCCTTTCGTCTGAATGGGCGCGGTCACTTGTGCTGCTCATAATGAAATCACCCTAATAATATACCACCACCGATAAATTCGCGCAAGATGGAATTCAGTGGAACATCATGTGGGTCAATTGGCAAGAAATAATCCAAAAACTTAAGCAGACGCTGTGCCTCCGCATATTCCGGACAATCCTTAGTCACCTGGAACAGTAACGGATCTGCATAAAGTTTCATAGCGGCCAGTTCGTAAATCAGTGCCGAGTTAAACATCGCGTCTGCCTCTTCCTGATAAGGGAAAATATTCTGGCTCTCGCCGCGGCGGACGGAATCCCACATAGAAATCGTTTTCTGAGCTGTATTACCACGGGTTCTTGCGTCTCTGATAATTCGGCGCAAAAGCCGTCCTTCCGTCGTTGGAATACGATTGTGGTGATCGATATTTAATGTCGTCAGTGCACTGATATAAATCTTGTATTTATCCTTTTTCGGGATGGAATATGTCAGTTTATCATTCAAGCCATGGATTCCCTCTATAACAAGGATATCCTCACTGCCAAGCTGCATAACCGGTTTATCGTATTCTCTCATACCGCTGATAAAATTATATGTTGGCAGCTGAACCGGTTTGCCGGCTAAAAGATTTGTCAAATCTTCATTAAACTGCTTCGTATCAATGGCACCAAGGCACTCATAGTCGTATTTTCCATTGGCATCTCTTGGTGTATCTTCACGATTTACAAAATAATCGTCTAAACCAATCGGATGAGGTTTCAGACCAAGGGTGCGAAGCTGAGTCGACAAACGATAAGAAAATGTTGTTTTACCGGATGACGAAGGTCCTGCGATTGTCACGATACGGCAGCCGCGCTCCGCAATCTGCACCGCAATATCTCCAATCCGTTTTTCGTGCAGTGCCTCCTGTGTCAGCATCAACTCCTGAAAACCACCATTCACAATGATTTCATTTAACTCGCCAACTGTAGAAACCTGCATTTTTTCACTCCACTCATTTGCCATCTGCATCGTGTGGTACTGTTTTATGCTTGGTTTAAATTCAGGCATTGTAACAGGTGCCTCTTTTTTCGGAACCACAAAGACAAAACCATCTTCAAAAAGTTCCAGACGAAAATGAGTCAAAATACCGGTACTGTATGGCATGGCACCATAATAATAATCTGTAAAATCGCCTAAATGATATACCGTCATGCGTGAATTTCTGCGGTATTTTAACAGATTGCTCTTATCTGACATATGCTTTTTTTCAAACATCCGTCTGGCATCTCTGGTTCGCATCACAACTTTTTCAAAACGGATATCTTTTTTTACATCTTCACGCATCCGCTTTTCCAAACGGTTAAGCAGTTCCTTTGTCGGTTTTTCTTTTGAATTTAAATGGCAGTAATAACCACTGTCTAAACAAAAATCAATCGTTATCCGGTCCTCTTCCTTAAATGCCTTTTCTTCCTGAATTGCCTTCAGCAAAAGCATTGACATACCACGTATGTAAGCACGCTTGCCATCACTGTCTTTTGTTGTACAAAAGGAAACCGTCGTTCCATCAATCACTTCATGGTATAATTCCTGAATCACACCATCCACTTTTGCGACAATAATCGGAAACTCATATTCTTTTTCCACCTGTTTACTTATATCAAACAGCGTAGTTCCTTCTTCGCATGTTATTGTTTTATCTCTCCATGTGATTTCCATGGCAATTCCTCCCTTCCGTTAGGAAAACAAATTAGAATTTGTTTAAAATCCAGTTAAGCCCCGTAATCTCTTCTGTCAATTCTTCCACACGGGCACCGGCACCGGATGTCTTTTGCATATTTAATGTTTCCTGCAATTTCATTTTTTTATCTCGTTCATCCAGTAAAAACTTACGATAAGCGGTATCGCTCACTTCCGGCAAAAGCCGTCCGTATTCATACTCAGCCGGCTCATAAGGAGTTTTTTCCTCTCCTCTTACTGCACGCATCGCAAGATACGGTTTACCGGCATCCATACAAAACTTTTCCTTTTCAATGAAAAAGCCTATCTTATGAATCATCTTTCTGACTTCGTATAAATCGGACTGCGCCTGAATTACAAGCGTGGAAACCTCCTGCATAACTTCCGGCGACTGCTCAAGAATCCGGCAGACTAACATACCGCCCATACCGGCAATCAAAACGGTATCGACCTCTCCTTGATTTAACGCCTGCATGCCATCACTCAAACGGCAGTCAATGCAATCACTAAGACCTGCCTTTTCAATATTTTCCCTTGCATGAGCAATTGGTCCCTCATTGATATCCATGGCAATAATTTTTTTACATGCTTTTTTTGAAGCAAGATAAAGAGAAACATAACCATGGTCACAGCCGACATCCGCCACTTTTGCTCCATCAGGTACAAGTGAAGCATTCATTGCCATACGGGCAGACAATTCTATTGTATGCTGCATTAGTCCAAATAATCCTTTAATTTACGGCTGCGGCTCGGATGACGGAGTTTACGGAGTGCCTTCGCCTCAATTTGGCGGATACGCTCTCTTGTTACGTCAAATTCTTTGCCGACTTCTTCAAGTGTACGGGCACGTCCATCCTCTAAGCCAAAACGTAGACACAGAACTTTCTGCTCTCTCTCAGTTAACGTTCCAAGAACCTCCACAAGCTGCTCTTTCAAAAGCGTAAAGGCTGCTGCTTCTGCCGGCACCGGTACATTATCATCCTGAATAAAGTCACCCAGATGACTGTCTTCCTCTTCACCGATTGGTGTCTCAAGAGAAACCGGCTCCTGTGAAATCTTCTGAATCTCACGCACGCGCTCAACCGGAAGTCCCATCTTTTCCGCAATTTCTTCCGGATACGGCTCACGTCCCAATTCCTGCAAAAGCTGGCGCTGAACACGGATTAATTTATTAATTGTCTCCACCATATGAACCGGAATACGAATCGTTCTTGCCTGGTCGGCAATCGCTCTTGTAATCGCCTGACGAATCCACCAGGTAGCATAGGTACTGAATTTGTAACCTTTGCGGTAATCAAACTTTTCAACTGCTTTAATCAGTCCTAAGTTTCCCTCCTGAATCAAATCCAAAAACAGCATACCACGTCCGACATAACGTTTGGCGATGCTGACAACCAGACGCAGGTTTGCCTCTGCCAGACGTTTTTTTGCCTCCATATCACCGGCTTCCATTTTCATTGCCAAATCTTTTTCCTCCTCGGCGGTCAAAAGCGGCACTTTACCGATTTCTTTCAGATACATACGAACCGGGTCCTCAATGCTGACACCATCCGGAACTGCCATTTCGATATTTTCCAGTTCTTCCTCGGTTGGCTCATCTTCAACATCCAGAATAATGTCATCCTCAGTGTCACTTTCCGGCACCATTGCAACAATTCCTTTATTTTCCAAATACTCGAAAACTTTTTCGGTCTTGTCATCATCAAGTTCCATTCCCTGGTCTGCGAACACCTTCTCAATTTCACTGAGTTCCAGTACATTTTCCTTTTTCTTGCCCAATTCAACAAGCTCATTCATAATTGTCAGCATTTTCTGCTGTTCGTCTACATTTGTATTTTCCTTATCCATCTTTTCCTCCATTTCTGTTGTCAAACAACGGCTCTTTTAAAATGAAATCTGTAATGTCTGTAACTTCCTTTTCTCTTCCATAAGAGTCTGTAGTTCTTTCATGTCCGTCACATGCCTGCTCCGGTATTCCAGACTGTACTTTTTGATACTGTGCACAACTTCATTCAGTGCTTTCTGCTGTTCGGTATCTTTACTGATTTCTTTTAATTCTTTATTAAAAATTCCGGCTACCAGAGACTGCTCCTCTTTGCTTTGGAATTTACTGATAATCATGGCCGGCTCTACTTTGCCGGTAGTTTCATACTGCTCATAAATCATCTGCGCCACTTCGTGATACGGCTCATCCACAAAATCTTCGGCGGATAAAATTCCTTTTGTCTTTTCAAACAAAACCGGGTCATTACTAAGCCATGTAAGAAATACACCTTGGCTTTTTGCAATGCCGTCTTCCTTTTGTCCTGCCGTTTTCACCATGCGCTCCTGCCGCCTCTTCTCATAATCAATGCCAACCATTCTGGCACTGTGATAGGCAGCCAGTTTTTTGAAATCCTCGGTTCTTACGCTATATTCTCTGCAAAATGCCTCCATGTAATTCGTCCGCTCGATTTCATTATCAAAGGTTAAACATTTTTTTGCCACTTCATTCATAAATGACGTTTTGGATTCCGGATCATTCATGTCATATTCTTTCATCAGGTTGTCCACCTCATAAAAGAAACTCGATTTTGCCTGTTCAATCCTCTCCTTAAACGCCTCCGGCGAAAGACCTTTCATAAATTCATCCGGATCTTTATACGGACGCATATTGATTACCTTGACACGAATCCCCGCTTCTTTCAGCATCGGAATCGCACGCATCGCCGCTTTCACCCCGGCGCCGTCACTATCGTAGCACAGATATACCAAATCCGTATACCGCTTTAACAAACTACAGTGCTGACTCGTAAATGCCGTACCAAGGCTTGCTACCGCATTTGTGAATCCTGCCTGATGAAGTGCAATCACATCCATATAGCCCTCACAAATAATCATGCCTTCACCCTGCTTGCCGTGCACAAAATTTAACCCATACAGATTTCGGCTTTTATCAAAAACCATTGTTTCCGGCGAATTTAGGTACTTTGGTTTGGCATCCCCCATCACTCGGCCGCCAAAAGCAATTACGCGGTTATTCCTATCTAAAATAGGAAACATCACACGGTTCCAGAACTTATCATACACGCCACGCTTTTCATCATAAGTGAAAAGTCCGGTTTCTTTGAGAACCGAATCCGGATAGCCTTTGGATTTTACATACTGGTAAAGAGGACTTCCGCCTTTTCCTGCAAATCCAAGTCCAAACCGCACAATAGTCTCCGGCTTTAACTCACGTTTTGTCAGATATTCATAACCAATCTTTCCCTGCTCACTTTTCAAACAGGCAAAATAATAATTGGCTGCTAACTTGTTGACTTCCAGTATCGAATCCCGCAAATCCCGGCGTTTTCTGTCGTTTTCCGAATTACCTTTTTCCGGAAGTTCCATCCCTGCCTGCTCGGCAAGCCGCTCTAAAGCTTCCACAAACGTAAGGTTTTCATATTCCATTAAAAAAGTAAATACATTGCCACCGGCGCCACATCCAAAACAGTAATACATCTGCTTTGACGGGCTCACGGAAAAGGATGCTGTCTTTTCATTATGAAACGGACAAAGACCAACATAATTGCTGCCGGTCCGTTTCAGATTTACATAGGAAGAAATAATATCGACAACATCACTTCTTTGTCTCACTTCTTCCACAAAATCTTCTTCGTAATACATGCCCATCACTCCGTTACTTTTCTTCCCTACAACACAGACCATGTGCGAGGAATTGTCAAACTCTGGTATGTCGCTACCGCATACCGGTCGGTCATTCCTGCGATAAAATCACAGACCACACGCTCAACGGATGCCTCTCCGGATTTTAACATCTTGCCATATTCTTCCGGGAGTTTTTCCACATGGTCAATATAGTATTTATATAACTGGCCAATCATATACTCGGCTTTTCCCTCTTCCGCTTTTGCAACGGAATTGACATACACATTTTCAAACATAAAAGCACGGAGACCGGTCAGCGCTTCCCGCATTGTGTCCGATTGAATAATATCATTTTTATCCATGCTGTTACGAATCAAATCGTGTATCAGCGTATTGAGACGCTCTCTAAGAGTATTTCCCAAAATCTCGGTATATTCACGGGGAATATCCTCTTCTTTAATGACCTTTCCCCGGATTGCATCGTCAATATCTGAATTGACATACGCAATCTTATCACAGAGTCTCACAATTTTTCCTTCCAGTGTCGATGGATTTCCGGAAGTCGAATGATTCCGGATGCCATCCCTTACTTCAACCGTAAGATTTAATCCCTCGCCATCCTTTTCAAGGCACTCCACCACACGGACACTCTGCTCCTGATGACGAAATCCCTCGGAATATATTTCATTCAGAATCCGCTCACCGGCATGTCCAAACGGTGTGTGTCCCAAATCATGTCCAAGTGCGATTGCCTCCGTCAAATCTTCATTCAGACGAAGTGCTTTTGCAACTGTTCTCGCATTCTGCGACACTTCTAAAGTATGCGTCATTCGTGTGCGGTAATGGTCTCCTTCCGGTGCAAGAAACACCTGCGTTTTCCCCTTTAACCGCCGAAACGATTTGGAATGAAGAATCCGGTCACGGTCTCTTTGATAAACTGGACGCAGGTCACATTGCTCTTCGTATGTATCGCGCCCCTTAGACTCATCACTAAATGCCGCATAAGGACTTAGTATGTCATGTTCTCTTTTTTCTAAATTTTCACGTATTGTCATATCCACTCTTTCCTGCCTTTCGGGATTAAGCAAAAAACAACTACATTAAAAAAATTACAACATAAGGATATTATTTCCTTTTTTTCGTAAAAAGTTTTTGCAGATTTCTAAAAAATAGTGTATGCTAAAAGATAGATTTCGATTACATAAGGAGGTGCATCATGGCAAGAGGAGCAGGAAAAAACGGTTGGGCACTCTTTTTACTGATTTTAGCAGGTGTTGTTCTTGGCAGCTTTATCAGCCAGCTGACAAGCGGAGTTGCCGGCCTGTCGTGGCTGAATTTTGGAAAAAGTTTTGGATTAGCAAAACCACTTACCTTAAACTTAGGCGTATTGGTTCTGACTTTCGGACTGACAATCAAATTCACCATTGGCAGTATCATCGGAATTATTGTTGCTGCTATTATTTACCACTTTATCTAGGATTTTATCATTCCCGCTTTTTCAGATTGGTAAAAGGTACCGTCTTTGCGTATCAAAATAATCTGAATCTGCGGGTGTTTTTTTTGAAAAGCAATTGCCTTTTCTTCTCCCATAACTGAAAGTGCGGTCGCATACGCATCCGCCATCGCCCCATTTTCCGCAATTACCGTAACCGATGCCAGATTATTATCTGCCGGCATACCGGTTCTTTTATCCATGATATGATGATACAGTTTTCCGTCTTTTTTGAAATTTCTCTGATAAATCCCACTGGTAATAACCGCCTTATCCTTTACCTTTACTGTGCCATAAATACTGCTTCCATCGGATGGGTCCGTAATTCCTACCGTATATTCCGTGTCATCCGGTTTCATGCCGATTGTCTGCACATTTCCACCTAAGGAAAGAATACAGGAAATAACTTTTTTCTCTTTGCAAAGATCAATAATTTTCTGGGACAGATAGCCTTTTGCCGCCGCTCCCAAATCAATTGCCATGCCGGATGGAATCCGCACCTGGTAATCCGAAAGAAGTTCTATCTTTTTATAATCAATCTTTTTTATAACAGCATCTCTTTCGGCTTTGTCCGGCACATGATATTTCTCTGTCGTAAATCCCCATAACTTCACAAGCGGGTAAATTGAAATATCAAACAACCCATCCGTATCATTTCCATATTGAATACAAGCAGAAAGTAAGTCATATGTTTCCTTCGAAACTGTGACTTTTTTCCCACCTGCAGCATTAATCTTTGAAATCTCACTGTCTGCTTTGGTAACGGATAAAGTTTTCTCTAACTGCTGAATTTCGGAAACAGCCGCTGTCATCGCCTGTTCTCCGTTTTCACCGTAAAAAGTCAGATTCATAATCGTGTCCATGGCAAAAATTTCACGCTCTGTCTTCTTTTCCTCAGAAGCTGCACATCCGGGAAGAAGAATGATGACACACAAGAAAAGAGAAATCCATTGTTTCACTCGCATCGCATGTCCTCCTTTGCCTTTTTTGAAAAACGACAGCCACAAAAATCCTGCCGGTACAAATCGTATTCTCTTGACAGTTCAATACTTCTTTTATATCCATTTTTCTTCTTAAAATCCGATGGCAGATAGGGAACGCCGTAATTTTCAGAAAGTTCTTCTCCAATTTGCATTAATAAATCCGCATTTTTATGAGGGCTGATGGAAAGTGTCGTACAAAAATAGTCATACGTACCCTCTTTTGCGTATTTTGCGGTTTCCTCCAACCGAAGTCTGAAACACTTTGCGCATCTTGGCCCCCGCTCTGGATCATTTTCATGCCCTTTTGCCATTTTTTCAAAAAGATCCGGTTCATAATCGGCATCGTGCATATGAATTTCTTTTCCAAAAGGAGCTGTCTGCAAAAAACGCTTTAACTCCTCTTTTCTTTTTTGATACTCACTCTCTTCCGAAATATTCGGATTATAAAAAAATACCGTAATATCAAAAAAATCATGCAGATATTCTAATACATAACTGCTGCATGGTGCACAGCAGCAATGAAGAAATAATCGTTTTTTTTCTGAAAACGATGCCAATAATTCATCCAGTTCTTTCTGATAATTTCTGCGGTTCAAGGTCTCATTCTCCTTCCATTAAAGTTATGACGCCTGCTAAATTTCCCCGTCTGCCACCGGTCGCACGGTGGGAAAACAGCCAGTCGAAATGACAGCAGGTGCATACGCCGCTCACCTCAATCTGTTCTTTCGGGATACCGGCTTCTTCTAATATAATTTCATTTACCCGCCATAAATCGAGCTGATATTTATGTGCCGGTTTCTCTTCTAAAATCTCCTGCCACTGCTCCTCTTTAAATTCTTTCTGAAAAGCAGCCGCAACATCTTCGCTCACTTCGTAACAGTCTTTGCAAATTGATGGTCCGATTACCGCAAGGATATCTTTGGGATTGGAGCCAAATTCCTCTTCCATGCGGCGCACCGTTTTTTCCCCGATTCGCTTTACACTTCCCCGCCAGCCGGAATGACTTGCCCCAATTGCTTTTTTTACCGGGTCATAGAAAAACAACGGCACACAGTCCGCAAAAAAAGTCATCAAAACTACTTTTTTATCATTCGTAATCAATCCGTCGATGCCAATGATATCCGATTCTCTCACAACACCTTTGCCACAGTCTTTTTCATCAACGCGTAAAATTTTTGTCTCGTGTACCTGATTACTAAGCACCACATTTTTCACCGGATAACCGACGGCTTTTGCAAATCTTCTATGGTTTTCAAGCACGGCCTTCTCATCATCGCCTCTTGTAAAACTTAAATTCATAGTCGCACAGTCTCCCACACTGACACCGCCTAATTTCGTAGAAAAACCGTGTTTGATTCCCGCCTTTTCAAAAAGAGGGAACGTTAAATATACCACACCATCTTTTTCATTTTTTATCATTTTCTCGCACATATTTTCCTCCTGTCTGGTATACTTATAAGTGAAATTTGTAATGCTAATTTCATACATGGAAAGGAGATTTTGATTATGCCTTGTATTTATGCCCATAATTCCTTTGGCAAAGAAGTACAAAAAATACTTCCCAAACCACTTAAAAATACCATTCGCCGACACCCTGCCGCATTCCGTATCGGATTGCAGGGACCGGATTTTTTATTTTTTTATCATCCCTTATTAAAATGTAAAACCAACCAATTAGGCTATCACCAGCACAGTCATGCGTTCGATGCCTTTCTTGCTTACGAACAGCCCATCATCCGAAAACTTGGTACAGACTCTGCCGCCTATGCCTATTTGCTCGGCTATATCTGTCATTTTGTGCTAGACAGTGAATGTCATACCTATATCATTCCAAAATCTACGGAAGCCGGAAAAAATCATCTGGTAATGGAAAATGAGTTTGACCGGTTTCTGCTGAAAAAAGATGGTTACAATGCCATCTCTTATCCTATCTGGCACATGATACCAAACGATAAAGCCACTATCCATGCCATTTACGAAGTATACCGCCCATTTGCTCTATCAAAACATAAAATCAAACGAGCTCTTTCGGGCATGCGTTTTTATAAGAAGCTTCTAACCTGTGGCTGCTCTTTGAAACGGTTTGTGATTCGTCTGCTTATGAAAATCACATTCCACTACAAACAGCTTGAGGGACACATGATGACACTCTGTGCCAAATCCTACGCAAAACACACCAACGCCGTCCTCTTAAAACACTATAAAAAATCGATTTCTTTGGCAAATGAATTGATTTTGGATTTTCACAAAAGTGTGACGCAGGGAAAACCACTTCACAAGCGCTTTCACACGACACTCAAAAGTAACGAGCCGCTTGACTAATCCATCAAACCTAAATCCCTGCGGTACTGCCTCAAAAATTCATACACAAGCGTTCTCTTTTCATGCCAGAAACGCTTGCCGGGTGCTGTCACAAAATCCATCTGTTTCATATGACGGTAGGTATATTTTTCAAAATGCCTGCAAACCTCATTAAACGATGGATTTTCTTCTTTGGATGTAATCCACGAATCGAGTACAATTCCCATTGCCCCGGTATCATCTAACATATCCGCTTCCATCAGAACAACCAACTCCAGTGGCGTTGTTTTCTCATGCAAAAGCCGCTTATTTGGGTGTTCTAAAATCAAATAGCAGATAAAATCAATCTGCTCGGGCGTATACGGACGCCGTTCCAAATAATCTCTGCAAATAGCGGCACTTTCTTTGGCGTGTCCTTCATCTCCCTGCACGGCATATCCTACATCATGGAAAATTGTTGCAATCTTTAAGGATTCAACATCTAAACTGTCATCCTTTAACTCTCTCGTAATGCGGAGCATCCACTGATAAACCCGCAGTGTGTGGGCGTATCGGTCATATTCAATTTTGTTCTTACTCTTATCGCCCTTTCTGCGGTCATAGCTGTAAAGCATTTCTTCCACATACTGGAACATCTTACGATGCTGTTTCATGATTTGCTCCATTTCCAATGTGTTTTTTCTGATTTTTCTTCCAAATCAGTATTATAGCACAGCTTTCCCCATTTGTGCAAAGAAATCAATACCAATGTTTGACAAAAGACCGATTTGTATGTTACAGTAGGCAATACGATTTGATTTAAGGAGTTTAGTATGAAAATTCAGTTATCCGAACATTTTACTTATAATAAATTATTACGTTTTGTCTTTCCTTCCATCGTCATGATGATTTTCACATCCATCTATGGCGTAGTGGATGGTCTTTTTGTGTCCAATTATGCCGGAAAGACAGCGTTTGCCGCAATCAACCTCATTATGCCGTTTATTATGGCACTCTCCGCCCTTGGTTTCATGGTCGGAACCGGCGGCAGTGCCATTGTAGCAAAAACTTTAGGCGAAGGAAAAGAAAAAGAAGCGAATCGGTACTTTTCCATGCTCATTTATCTGACGATTTTTGGTGGCATCGTTTTAAGTGTCCTTGGAATTTTACTTGCAAGACCGGTCAGCATCGCACTTGGCGCCTCCGGAGACCTTTTAGACTATTGTACCCTGTATGGGCGTATTACATTTTTATCATTAACACCGTTTATGCTGCAAAATGTATTTCAGTGCTTTTTTGTCACGGCGGAAAAACCAAAACTTGGTTTACTCGTCATTGTTCTTGCCGGTGTTACGAATATGGTACTGGACTACCTATTTATCGCTGTGTTTGGCATGGGACTTGTCGGAGCTGCCATTGCAACCGTCTGTGGCGAATGTATCGGTGGCTTTGTACCATTAATTTATTTTGCTGCCAAAAATTCAAGTCCGTTTTGCTTAGGAAAAACCAAATGGTATCCTTTTATCCTGAAAAAGACTTGTACAAATGGCTCCTCGGAGTTGATGACAAACTTATCCAGTTCCATTGTAAACACACTATTTAATTTCCAGCTTATGCGCTTTGTCGGCGAAAACGGTGTAGCTGCTTACGGAACAATTATGTATGTTAATTTTATTTTTGTTGCGATTTATTTTGGATATTCGATCGGCAGTGCTCCTATTGTCAGTTACCATTATGGCGCACAAAATCACAAAGAATTAAAGAATTTGTTGAATAAAAGTCTGCGTTTTACTGGTATCTGTGGCATTTTCATGTTCATACTCGCCCAGTTGATTGCGACACCCCTTGCCCGCATTTTTGTTGGATATGATGTGGATTTGTTTGAATTAACCAGACATGGCTTTCGAATTTACTGCACAACATTTCTTGTGTGTGGACTTAATATTTACGGCTCCTCATTTTTCACAGCCTTAAATAATGGACTATTATCGGCGCTGATTTCTTTTTTGCGAACCCTTGTATTCCAAGTCAGCGCTGTCCTGATTCTGCCCATTTTCTTTGCGATTGACGGTATCTGGTCATCGGTTCTTTTAGCAGAACTGCTTACCTTAGTCGTCACTGCCATCTGCATCATTAAAAAGCGCTCCCGCTATCATTATTTCTGATGTTCGGCAAAGATTTTATCTACCGCCTGCATCGCATTAAGAACGGTCTCATCCATTTTGTAGCAATAATGAGAACCGTTTCTGCCAATCGTATATAAATTTTTTATTCCATCAACAAAAGAAAGTAATTCTCCCTTCTTTTCGTAGCTGCCGGCATACGCCGGATAAGCTTTCGGAACATACTCTCTATGATAGCAGACTACTTCTCTGCCCGATTCAATAAATCCAATTTTTTTCAACTCGGACACGGCAATTTTCGCACACTCATCCTCCGACAAATTCCAGAAGTCGTCTCCTTCTTTGCAGAAAAATTCAAGTCCCAGCCATAACTCATTTTTCTTTTTCACAAGATACGGCGACCAGTTGTTATAGACTTGAATTCTGGCAAGTTTTATTTTCGGATCCTGCACATAAATCATACGCTCCGGAATGTTTTCCATAGAAAATGCCCCATTCGACAATTCCGGCCACTTAATACACAGTCCCATAATCACACAGTCTCGGTATTTTAATCCGTTAGCAATCATCCGCAAAGAGATTGGAACACTTCCCGTCATATTGGCAAACAATGTATTTAAAGGCATAGTTGAAATGACAACATCCGCCTCCTCAAATACTCGTTTTCCGTTTGATTTTATATAACTGATTTTTTTCAGCATATTATTATCTAAAACAAGTGAGTCTACCACTGCTCCCAATTCAATAATTCCACCTCTTTTTTTTATCTTCTCTGCAACCTCCTGCCACATTTGACCGGCTCCCAATTTGGGATAGAGAAAATATTCTGTCTGAACTCGATTTTCCCCATGCATTGTTCCCTGCTCACAGGAAAGATTTTTTAGAGATTCTCCCCAACATTTTTCCATATAATCCTGCAGAAAGGTTTGATAAATAGTTTGTCCAAACCGATTCATGTAGTAATCTTCTAATGTATGTTCTTTCCTCTTCTTTATTTTACTTTTTATTAAGCCACATATACATTTTAAAGTACAAAAGCTGCCAACCTGATTTCTGAATTTTCGGTCAAACAAAATCGGATGACTAACATAATTCCCTTTATAATACAGTTTTAATTTTTGTTTTCTCTGAAACATACGCTTGATATAGTTTACTCCTCTTGAAGGCAAAAATTGATTCCACCAATCTAAAACTTTTTCATTCACCATAAGAAAACGATGTCCTCCCAAGTCCATTCGATAATCTTGGAAGTCTACCGTTTTTGCTAATCCACCAATTTGATTTTTTTCCTCTAATACAAGCACCTGGCAGGAATCCGTCCGGTTTAGTATCTCATACGCCGCCGTAAGTCCTGCCGGGCCCGCCCCTATAACGATTACTTTTTTCATATAGTTTATTTTCTTTCTTTATGTAATATTTTGTCATAATTATATCACTATTAGATAACTATTTCAATGTTTTTTTATTTTTCTTAGTGAAATTATATAAAATATATAAAGATATTAAAAAGAGTAGTATGTGTGTGCTTGTGTCAAGTGTTTGTTGCCACTTTTTTTATTTTCCGTAATCCAAAGGAACTGGCAACGAACAATTAATGCTTTGAATGTCTTCCACTCCAATCAATCACTTTTTTATTTTAGACAAGAGAACCACAGTTTCAACGGTACTTTCATTTTCCCAACTTATATCATCTATCACAGTACCATTATAATATACTGGGAATCTGAAGTGTATATGTTTTAGAAACTTGCCATTTTCAAGGCGTTCCGGATAAAGCTCAATGCTTTCCACGAAGGTTCCCATGAATTCCTTCTTCTCTGCATCTGATAATTTATCATATAACTTATCAAAGGCAATTAGGAAATTGTAGATTCTGTCCCCTGACAACTGCTTTCTTCGAATATGTGCCAGGCGACTCTGTATTTCATCCATATGATTTTCTGTCAGAGCCATTTCATCATATTTATCATAAAAACGCTTTTGCAGGTCATCATATTTCTTCTCATACATGGAATCTGTCACATCAAGATTATCCATCTGGATAGCTATCTTGTCCTTTGACACCTCAAGCTGCCTCATTTTCTTCTTTAATCCATCAAGCTCTTGCTCCAGTTCAGAGGTATCAACTCTGGCTGCAATCTTCTCTCTGATACCCTTTTCAAAGTCCGGAGAAGTAACTATTTTCTTAATCAGCTCAGCTACTGCATCATTTACAATATCCTGTCCCCATTGCTTATGGTAATCGCACTTATGTCCCGTGGTCCCAGTAGGATGCTTACAGGCATAATAGAAATAATCTCTATAAGTGCCACCTTTTGGATGTCTCTTACGATTTACATTACCATACATATTGGCACCACATCCAGGGCACTTTAAAATACCGGTCAAAATATGTTCGTGTTCAAGGCTATGCGTCTTAACGCGCTTCACTCCCGTAGTTTTTCTCTTATCCTGAGCCGCCTTCCATTCTTCTGCACTGATAATTGCTTCATGTTCTCCGTCTACAACCATGAATTCATCTTGTTTTACAACATGAAACTCATTTCTTTTTCCCTGGACCTTCTCTGTTTTTCTTCTTCCATAGGCTAATTTACCGCAGTAAACAGGATTATCAATTACACCTTTGACAAAGGATGCCGCAAAGCCATCAATCGTATTATTCTGGCGTTTCTTTTTCACATAACCACTTTCGTTGAGAAACGCAGCAATTGCTGCTACTCCCATAGTTGTATTGATATATTTATCAAAGATAATTTTTATTACTTCCACTTCATCTTCCGCAATAAATAATGATCCATCCACAAGCTTATATCCATATGGAGCAAAACCACCATTCCATTTTCCTTCTCTGGCCTTCTGCTTACGACCTTCCATAGTCTGAACAAGAATATTGTCTCTTTCAATTTCTGCAACAGCTGATAGAACCGAAATCATAAGCTTGCCGGCATCCTTAGAAGAATCAATGCCATCCTCAACACAGATCAGATTGACTCCGAAATCCTGCATCTTTTGCAGTGAGCTAAGTACATCAGCGGCATTTCTTCCAAAACGAGAAAGCTTAAAAACAAGAACATAGTCAATATCATCTGTGCCTGCTTCAATTAGTTCAAGCATTTCCTTAAACTGTGGACGGCCATCAACATTTTTACCGGATTTACCTTCATCAGAAAACTCTCTAACTACAACCATGTCCTGATAATCAGCATATTTCTTAAGTTTTTCCTTCTGAGCATCTAAACTGAACCCATCGACCTGCATGGCAGTAGATACTCTTGTATATATGTAACATCGTTGCTTTTTCAAATAATCACTCCTCCAAAATATATATCAACCATTTTGCCAATGCCGACAAAATGGTTGAATACTATTGTTCCTCAATCCTATTGCTGATTTTTTCAGCCTCATTTAGGACTCGAAGTTGATACTCTGCAATCTCCTTCAACGCTTCGAATCTATCTTTCTTATCCATTCCCTCTCGAATCATTTGTGCGTTATGCGATTCAAGATTCGATAGAACAGTTAATTCATTTATTGTTGCATAATCCCTAACATTACTCTTTTTTGCAAGCTCTGGATTAGCCTCTCTCCAAGCTTTTGCAGTAAAACCAAATAATGCTACATTAAGTAAATCCGCCTCTTCTGCATAAGGAAGCCACTGTAAATCCTCACGATAATTGCATACAGGAATCAAATAATTCTTAACCGCATCCGTTTGAATTAAATAATTATTCTTGGATAGAAATCTCTTTGCATCCCATTCCAACTTCTGCAAATCATTTTCAGCTTCCTTTAGTCTTTGGAACTCTTTGATCAGGTACAATTTGAACACCGGACTGATAGCAGAAGCAAATTCAAATGCAATATCCTTATGCGCAAATGTTCCGCCGTATTTTCCACGTTTAACATACAGTCCAACTGCATTAGTTTTTTCTACCCATTCTGATACGCTTGGTGTAAACGTAACAAGTCCTGCCTCTTTTTTAAAGTGTTCAGATTCGAACACTTTAAAATTCGGATTATATATTTCTTCCCATGTTGATAAGAATTCCAAAGTGCTTCTATTTCTTAACCAATTTCGAATAATATCCGCAGCTCGCGAATTATCCGATTTAGCAGCTGCTATATCTGTAATACAGATATAGTCATCTATGTCTTCATACGATACCGTAACCGGTATTCCCTGAACTGTAATAACTCTATTCTTAGCCATTATTCTGTTCCTCCTTCGCCTTATTCATCTGCTCTGCCTTCACATAATACTCAAGCAGTCGCAGAAAGTACTTAGGAACACGCTTCTTTCCATGCTCCCAGTCACTAACTGTCATATAGGGAATTTCAAAGTACTCACAAAACTGATGCCTGTTCATGCCGGTACTTTCCCTTAGTTCAATTAAAATATCTTTTGCGTCTCTATCATCATTCATAATATAATCTGCCATATCTTTGCTCCTTTCACGCTAAGCGTCAATATTATATTATCACGCAACACGTGAATATTCAAGATTAAGTATATAATCCTGCCTGTCTCCAGGCGCATTAGTCCACTCATATATCAATGCTACTTTCTGCGCGGTTCCAAGTTCTATGCTATCTCCATATTTCTCAATCATTCTTGCTAAAAAATCACAGCAGCGATTAAAGTCTCCCTGCTGTTGTCTTGTCATACTAATCATTATTTTCCTCCGTATTTTCTAATCAATGTTCTAAAAAGTCCGCTCATCTTGCTCACACTGCTCCATATATATCAGGCTGAGCAGCATGAGCAGGTATTTTACCTATATCAGTCAAACGGTGTTTTGCAGGCAACCGGCGTAAACTCCGCTTTGCATACATTGTGAAAGCCTCGACGATTACCAATACATTTCGCATCATAAATAAGTCCATATCTTTTCTGATTCTCCTTTATATAATGCAAAAAGCCGGCAGAAGCCCTCGGTTTTTCAAGGTTATCTTCACACCAGCTTACATAGATATTATAAAAATCCGTTGATGAAATCTTCTTCCCGATTTCAAATTGTAGATAACCTTCAGACTTCATAAATGCCAGGATATTATTTCCCTCCTCCTGTGCATCTAGTGAATCCCCAAATTGATTACTATAAAATGCTTTTTCAATTTCTTCAAATGAAAATCGTCTTTCAGGTCTTACCCCATCTGCACCGGCAATGTTATATCCTTGATACATGTCCCAGTACACATTCATGAAACTTCTGCTTGGATCAATATGTTCAGCTGCATCAACATCAAATGATCTGTCATTGTGTCCAGCCTTAAAAACGCCATTTTCACCTTTACGACCATTGTGCCTGGTCGCTCTTACTTTTTGTTTTGCCATTAAATAATTCTCCTTCCTCGCACAAAAAAAGGAACCGATTTTATTCGATTCCTCTTAATATGCCACTATTCATTTTTTATTTTTTCTAAAAAGATTAACTTGCTTTTCCCGGCGAAGCCGTTAATTCTGCGCAGAGCGTTACAGATAATAACCCAATACTAAGTGTCGCGTCCAACACTTTATTGGGCCAAGGTTGTCACCCTGGACGGACTAATGGGCGTTGCCCCTTAACCCCACAATACGTTTCACCCTTGACCAGACCGGACCTTGTCCTGGACCTACCAGGCTTTCCACCTGGACCCGAGCGGGAACTCTCCCTGCACCCAGGCAAAGGCTCTGCCCTTGCATCCTGGCGGAGTCTTGCTCCTGCACCACTCAAAATTACATCGCCTTCCTCACAAATAAAAAAAGCAACAAATCATTATTGTGCACGGTAATGATTTATTGCTTTATATTTGTTTTTATCTGCAAGCTATATCTCTTGCGAGTATAACAATATCACACCTTTTTTCTTTTGAAAAGGGACAAATGGTGTCGACTTTGTGTCGTCGATGTGTTGTGTCGTTAATTATGCCACTTTCCCTTCTTCCAGAAAACTCAAAGTTCTTTCCTTCAATAGCTTCTTTAAATCTCTAATTTTTCCCTTTGCAGTCTCATAAGCAATTGTCCGTTCTGTAGCAATTCCCTGAAGATCAATTTCTCTCATAACATACCTGCGAAGCAATTCTTCATCTTTACCGCCAATGCTATTAAGCGCGTTGGCAAAAATTCGAAAATCGACTCTCATGGCTATGTAGTTCTTGTAAGAATCTAAAATATATTCCGGAAGTTCTTCATCCCCAAACACAAAATCTATTGCCTCTCCCTTGCTCATACATTCAGAGATGCGAGTTATCAGGCTATTTTTGTTTAAGCTGTTATAATACTTACAATACTTCTCCCAATGATTCTTCATCATAAAACTTTCAATCATATAAATAACGCAGTGTCTCTCACAGCTTAATATATTTTTGTAATTATGATAATACTCATATAGAAATTCAAACCTATCTGAACTACTGGCAGTACAATAGGTTGACATTATATCTCTTCGTCTCAATCTCTCTCACCCACCAAATCGAATATTTGTTCGAATAATATAATAATATAATTTACTCGAAATGTGAAGTGGAAGAAAAAAATACTACAACTTTGTCAAAAGAAGATAATCCTCTTTTGTAATGGCCATTTCAATAATGTTGTCTCTCTCATGTGGAACAATCTCTTTGTCAACAAAGCCAACTTTTTTATAACAGCTATGAGCTATATCATTATGTTCAAATACACCAATTGTTACAGTATGGACTCCTAGGATGTTAAAAGCGTAATACAATCCTGTTCGCAACATACTTGTTCCATAACCTTTTCCTCGGATGGAGTCGTCAACTATAACCCAGCCAAAACGAAGAACTTTGTTATTCCCATGAATATATCTCATGATAAAATGCCCGATAACGCCGTCCTCATCTGTAAATGCAATCCAAGGATAGAAGTTATCTTCCTCTTTGCAATCGCCGTTATCGTTCAAATATTTGTTATCTATAATCTCAGCGCTAATAGGATATAAACCAAAATGATCTCCGCCCCACTTAAGGAAAACTTCCTCATCTTTTATCCAGCTAATAATCTTTTTTGCATCGTAGCTCTTATATGGTCTCAGTCGCATTTTCCATACCTCCGTAACACTTATTTTATCTTTTCTCGTAATTTACCAATGTCATCTTATCGTTTATAATATGTTCTTCACCAACTCGCACAAAACCACATTTTTCATACAGGTGGCAGTTTCCGGATTCTTGAAGAATTGTATCAAGCTTCCATACCTTAGTGTCAGGATACAATGCGAAAGCTTTTTGAATTGCAACATATCCGATTCCCTGCTTCTGATATTTAGGAAGAATGAAAAGAGGGCTGATGTATAGACAGGGTTCTTCTGGGTCGGATAGTCTTTTGCCGATATTGATGGCTCCGACTCTTGCTCCATCCTTAACAATAAAATAATACTTTCTATTTTCCTGTGAAGCCCTGTCTCTTACTCTCTCTATAGATTCAATTGCAGGTGATCCCTCATCATGATATTTTTCATATAGCGACATAAAACTCTTAATCTGCATGTCATAAAGCTGCTCTATTTCATCTTCTCGGACTCCTTCAAGCTTCACCCTATTCATCAGTTCAGTTACACTAATTCCCTGTAAGTTGAATCTCTCCTTTATCATAAGAGCAACCTCTGAAGGCTCAAGATTCGTATTATCAATCTTCATATAATTTTCGAAAGGAATCTCACCATCATTACTTACAAGTCGATATTTTGTCTCCTCACGAAGCATACGATCTTCTGATACCACAATATCCCGCTTAGAAGCCTTGTTCTTTAAGCGGTTTTCCGTTTTGTTTCGTTCTATTCTAACTGCCCTGTCCGCAACAAGCTCCACATAATATACATTTCCACCGGTACCCTCGAATTTATCTGTAACCGACTTTATATAATCCCAATCTGACTGCATATCAAAGGCCCACATATAAGTAAATATTAATCCACTATAGTCAGTTTTTAGAAAGGCATCAAAGATATCTTCCCGAAGTTTGCCTACCACTGCTCCATCAAATTTACCAAAGATCTCGATTACCGGCTCTATCATATGATGATTATGAAAGAGTCTATAATCTGTTATTTTCATCAATTCCTGGCCCACGGTCATCTTACCAACCGCACCACTTCCTATAAGTACTATAAGATTCATTTTTATCACTTCCTCCGTACAAAACAATAATTAATCTACAAATATGTTGCAGCCTCCAGAGCTATCAATGCTTTCCCAACATTATGGTTAGCATCATGCAGTCCTTCAAACTCATATCCGCTGTCTCCCAATACATCTCCTGCTTCCAGAAAATCATAAAGTTCTAACCCGTAAAAATCACATATTGCCTGAACACCTGCAAGCTCCATTTCTACTGCTATGCACCCTTCACCTTTTCTTTTTGCCACTAGTCCCTTCGTTTCACGGAGCATAGAATCAGTTGTCCATACACGGCCTTTAACATACGGAGCTTTTATTTTTTCAAATACCTCTGCCAACACATCACAATTTTTAATAGTAATGTAGTCAGAAGATGGTGCGTAATAATGGGATGCTCCCTCTCCTCTATAACTTTCAGTTGGGATAATGAACTTACCTCTGGTTGTTTCTTTATCAAGACTTCCACAAGAACCAAACATAATATACTTTGTTGCACCAATAACATGATGGCTTTCATAACACATAGAGGATGCAACAGCAGAACCTATTCCCGTCAGATAAAAAGCTATTTTCTCTCCCTTGTAATCCAGACAATAGATTGAAATGTTTCCATTACAAGCGCCAATTTCACCTATAATTTCACATTTATAATGTGACACTAAATATGTATGTATCTCCTTAGAAAAGATAATCATACATTTGTCTGTAATATGCTTTCCGGCTCCATAAATAACATTTAAATCAATTAATGCCTCTGTCTCTTTGTCAAAAAAATCACTCTGTAGCATAATATCGCTCACTCTTTCTCTTCAATTATTGTAACTACTTTATTCGGATAAAAAAGACCACCTACCTGCAAAGATAAGTGGTCAGCATATACTATATTCTAATTATTGAACCATTTTCTCATCTTAGCAATTCAAATATTTACATACGCAATTAAGACCATACACGTTCATAATGTGCATAGCATAAATTTCAGTATATGAATATCCGACTGCAAATCTATTCATGAGAAAACTCCTTTCAAAAATTATTATGTTAAGATTACTCTTGTTTGTAACGCTTGTCAATCATTTTTATCTGTGGATGTACATTCTTGTCATTTTGGGTTCATCATCACCTTGAACCATACATAAAAATTTCCATCCATATCGTTCATAGAAGCCAATATGATCCGTCACCAAATATAAAGGCGTTACTCCTTTATTTCTCATATCATCAACAACTTTGTTTAGCAAATTCCCAGCTAGTCCCTTTTTTCGATGTTCTTCTTCAGCATATACGGCGCATACATTTGGAGTCAAATCCTTTCTATCATGAAAGTCATTTTCTATTACCCCAAGTCCTGCGACAATGGATTCATCATATAAGCATATATACCAACCATACTCGGTTTTTCCTGATAAATACGCTTTCATACACTCCAGGTATGCCTCTGCCGGCACACCCCATTTACTATGAAACCACTCAGCTGCAATAGCTACTAATTCCGGCCGTTCTCTTAATGTTATAATTCTATAATTGTTCATATTGTTAATATCCTCCAATAATATGAAAGGCAGGCTAAAATAGCCCACCTTATCTCTAATTCTTAATCAAATTCAGCACTATTATATCTTAAAAATCCCACTTGCACTTTTCTTCACAACTTGCCAGATTTTCTCTTTCCTTCGCGAACGATTCTTTGAATACTTTTCTCCGAAAGTGAAAACTGCATGGCAAGACTGGCAATAGAACTACCACCTTGATATTTCTGGCTAATCTCGTGATTTCGCTGTATCAGATATTGTCTTGTATCAGTATGACTTCCCCACTCCTTTTTAGATGTGCTGGGAATATATATTGCTTTTCCATTTACATATTGCTGAATAGTTTCTATTAATTCTTTTGGCAGAACCTCTTCTGCTCTAATATAACTCATAGTATCCTCCTAAATATAATTTCTTAGGATTCATCTGAGCTTAACTATTCTTTTTATTTTAAGCTCAGACTACTGAGCAAAAACATATCTTTTTTTCATAAATAAAATGCCCCTTTCCTTTATTAAAAAGACTTCCCCAAGCAATTAACATCACCATTATTTAGTCCGCATTTTTTATAAAACTCTAGATTATCATTTATAGAAATAAGTTCTACTGTATGAATATCCTTTACTTTAAGTTGCTCTTCTAAGGCACTAAGCAGCTTACGCCCTACTCCTTTTCTCTTCCACTTTGGAGCAACAAAAATTTCTGAAACAAAGAACATATCATAGTCTGCATAAGGATCCACAAATCCCAAAAGACCACCTATAATTTCACCGTCTTCTACTGCAGCTAAACCCAGGGCTTCAAATCCACACAAAATGGACTGCACTCTTCTTACTGCCTTTTCCTGAACCCAAGCCTCATTCCAAGGCTCCTCTGAGCCTGTCCCATTACTCCGGCAAGCTCCTCGATATCATTATGATTAACTACTCTTATCTCCATTTATTTATCCTCCTGGCCTCGTATTACATAAAAGCGATACAATTCTTCTTTTTCATCATCAATATCTTTGTACATTTTCTTTTCTATTAAGTTGAAACCAGATTTCTCTGCTACTTTCCATGATGGTGTATTCGCATCGAGAGTAGTTGCTATTATTTCAGACTCACTATATTGTTTAAAGAAAAACTGAACATATGCATTTATCGCCTCTGTCATATATCCTTTTTTCCTAAAAGGTGTTCCTATAAAATAACAAATACCAACCTTATCCACATCTTCATAATATGTAGAACCAACAGAGCCTATGACCTCTTCTGTTTCTTTTAGTATAACAGTGCAAGGTATATAATTTTCTCTTGGATTATCATTATTTGTTAATTTTAAAGCCTCTTCAATCCAATCATTGATCCACTCTGAACAATTAGCATCAAACCCAACTTGACTAAGACTCCCATCTTGAGACATACCAGAAAAGATAATCTCGTCTCCGCGCTGTATGGAGCGAATAATCAATCTATTAGTTTCTAGCCACATTTAAATCACCTCTTCTGATTAAGTATAAGTTCCATCCTAATATATGAAAACCTCAATTTTAATTATAAATAAACTTGCTCCAGTATGTTTATATCATCTGAAACGCCTTCAGTGCCTCCACAATTGCCTCTTCCTTCTCCTTCGGGCACCGTGGCTGTCTAGCATCCTCCGACTTTGGCAAATTGAAATTCTCAGCCAATTCAATACCACATTTCCGTTTTACCTGAGCAATATAGAGATTCGAAACCTTCATCCCATCATTATGCTCTGCAACATACTTCTTTATCTTTTCATAGGTTGCCTTTGTCTCTGCTGAAGTACCTTCCAATTCAGCAACATCAATATCCACATCAATATAATCATCCGGCTTCTGACGGAGTTGGGAAAGAAGAACAACCGTCTCTATCCCGCGTGTCCACGGAAACATATCTACACATTTTGCCCTAACCGGCTGATATCCATATTCCAAAAACACTTCTAAATCTCTGGCAAGCGAAGTTGGCTTACAGGAAATATAAACAAATGAGGATAATCCATAATCTAAAATTTTACGAATTGCTTTTGGGTGGATGCCCTCTCTTGGTGGGTCTAAGACAATTGCGTCCGGTGCCTCCGTCAGTTCATCCAACACCGTCAACACATCTCCTGCCAAAAATGTACAGTTATCCAGCTGATTTTCTTTGGCATTTTCTGCCGCTGCATAAACTGCCTCTTCCACGATTTCAACTCCTGTCACCTCTTTTGCCACCGGTGCCAGTACCTGCGCAATCGTTCCGGTTCCGCTATAAAGGTCATATACCTTTTTCCCGGTCAAATCACCAATGTATTCTCTTGCCAGCGAATACAATTTCTCTGCTCCGGCAGAATTTGTCTGAAAAAAGGAAAACGGCGTAATGCGAAAACGCAGTCCCAAAAGTTCATCGTAAAAATATTCTTTTCCATATAAAATATCTACCGCATCTGCTTTCACCACATCCGAAAGACTATCATTTGTCATATGCAGAATACCGGCAAACGTCCCTGTCGTCTCTAACGCAAGAAGCGTATCTTTATATTTCTCAAGTAACTGTTTCCCTTCCGCAGAATCGATTCCGCCCTGAGAAGATGTCACAAGACAGATTAACATTTCCCCGGTTTTTAATCCCTTGCGTACAAGCAGGTGGCGAAGCACGCCCTCATGGCGCATTTTATGATAAAAGTCAATACTTTTTCCACCCAGTTTCGCATTCCGGAAAAAGTCCTGCGTTGTCTTTAACACCTTGCGCAAATCCTCGTCAATAATCTGGCATTCAGGGACGGAAACAATATCATAAAAACTCCCTCGTTTATGAAGTCCCAAAGTAAGCGGACCATCTTTCACTTCATCCCCAAAAGAAAACTCCATTTTGTTTCGGTATTCCCAGATTCTAGGACTTTCCACACATTCATCCAGTGGAAAATCCGGATACACAGCATCCAACAAAGCTTTTACCTGATTCAGTTTCAACTTCTTCTGCTCTTCGTACGGAAGCGTCTGGTATGCACAACCGCCACATTCCGAAAAATGCGGACACGGCGGCACTGCTTTTTCAATCTCCGAAGGCACCAAAACTTCGGTCAGATTTCCCTCCGGTCTTTTCTTCTTTACTTTCTTTAATTGAAAACGCACTCTCTGCCCCGGCAGTGTATTTTTCACTTGTACATAGGCATCCTCATCTTCTACATAAACAATTCCTTTATTTGGAAACTTTAGAGATGTAACCATCCCCTCATAAAATTCATTCTTTTTCATAGTAACCCTTCCTCGTAAAATTTGCTATTGCCATAGTATAGCATAGATTTTGGGAAATGTCATTTTTTAATGTTTAATGGTTGTGGGAAATGTTTGATGCCACTTTTTTCTGGTTTCCGTAATTTAGTAGAAAAGTTTTGCGTCTCGTGGGCGCTCCCACTCATCACAAAGCTTTTCTACTAAATTACTGGAAGCCAAATAGACTGGCATCAAACAATTAACACAAACTTTTGAACACTAAAAATTACATCCAACGCTTGCACCAACCTCCCCCTTCTCTACTCGTTTTAAATTGTTTTCACAGCATCTCCAAATCGGGAACTGTAGTTTCACCATGAGGGATTTTGAACACCGTCGGTGCGTAGAGGGCGTGGTATGCCCTCATGCACCGTTACGTGTGTTCACTTAAGTGAAAGCGGTCCCGAATGGGAAACTACAGTTCCCTATTTGGGCATGATATGAAAACAATTTATCAGTTGATTTACTCGCCAAAATCCGCTATACTTAAACTTAAATGACATTAGGAAAGAGGTACCGGAATGGATAACGCAACCGAAGAAAGCATTATGGATATCATCGGAAAACTGAAAAACATCGATTACATAAATCCGGAAGACATCCCTAATATTGATTTATACATGGATCAGGTTACGACATTTATGGACGAACATCTTGCTGCATGTAAGCGTCTGGATGACGATAAAATACTTACAAAAACCATGATTAACAACTACACCAAAAACGATTTTCTTCCGCCACCGGTCAAGAAAAAATATTCCAAAGAGCATATGTATCTTCTGATTTTTATTTACTATTTTAAAAATGTATTATCAATCAATGATACGCAGAAAATCTTCCGCCCGCTGACGGATATGTTCTATGACAAAAAATCAAGGGATATTTCACTGGAAGAAATCTACCGCGTCATTTTTGAGATGGAACGCATACAGACAGATAATCTTACCAAAGACATTTTGAGACGATTTAAGTATTCACAAAATCTGTTTCCGGATGTTAAGGATGAAGACGAAGCAGACTTTCTCTCCCGTTTCGCTTTTATCTGCCTGCTCAGTTTTGATGCTTACCTCAAAAAACAGTTAGTGGAGCGTTTAATTGACGAAACTCTTTCCGATGAAGCGAAGCAGAAAAAAGACAAATAAATTACGGATAGAATTGAGGTTACTATGAACGAATTACTTGCAGGATTAAATGACAAACAAAAAGAAGCGGTTCTCCACTTTGAGGGACCGCTCCTTATTTTAGCGGGTGCAGGCTCCGGAAAAACCCGTGTTCTCACCCATCGAATTGCATATTTAATTGAGGAACATCAAGTACCGCCCTACCACATTCTTGCCCTTACCTTTACAAATAAAGCGGCAAACGAAATGCGCGAGCGTGTGAATAACATTATTGAATATGGTGCCGGCAGTATCTGGGTAAGTACCTTCCACTCCACCTGTGTTCGTATTTTAAGACGATTTATCGACCATTTGGGTTATGATAACGCCTTTACGATATACGACAGCGATGACCAGAAATCACTGATGAAAGATATTTGCAAACAATTAAATATTGATACAAAAAAATATAAAGAACGCACTTTCTTAAATGCTATTTCCTCGGCAAAGGACGAGTTAAAAACACCGGAGCAGTATGCTGACGAAGTAGCAAAAGAATACAATAAGAAGATTTTCGGACGGGTTTATAAAGAATACCAAAAGCGTCTAAAACAAAACAATGCTTTGGATTTTGACGATTTAATTATGCTTACTGTGCAATTATTCCGACAGAATGCGGAAATACTAAACCATTATCAGGAGCGTTTTCCATTTATTCTGGTGGATGAGTATCAGGATACAAACACCGCACAGTTTACATTATTAAGTTTGCTGGCATCCCGCTACCAGAACCTTTGCGTGGTTGGTGACGATGACCAGTCGATTTACCGGTTCCGCGGTGCAAATATTCACAATATTTTGAATTTTGAAAAAATCTTTCCGGCAACGAAAGTTATACGATTGGAGCAGAACTACCGCTCCACTAAAAATATTCTTGCGGCTGCCAGCGGAGTAATTAAACATAACTCCATGCGTAAAGAAAAAACGCTTTGGACAACGGCTGAGGCCGGTGCTCCGATTTCCTATGGGCGCTACGATAATGAATATGAAGAGGCTCAGGGCATTGCCGCTGACATTCACCGTCAGGTAAAGGATGGCATGTCCTACAACGACTTTGCTATTTTATACCGTACCAATGCACAATCCCGTGTATTTGAGGAAAAACTTATTTATGAAGGAATCCCTTACCGGATTATCGGTGCTGTCAACTTTTATGCCAGAAAGGAAATTAAAGATATCCTCTGTTACCTGAAAACAATTAATAACAGTGCAGACGATATCGCAATTAAACGAATTATCAATATTCCAAGACGAGGCATCGGTCAGACAACCATCGGACGTATTTCGGACTATGCTTTTTCGCAAGAAATGCCATTTTACGAGGCACTTCGCCGTGTGGATGAAATTCCGGGATGTAACCGCGCCAGTGCAAAAATTCATTCTTTTGTCAGCCTGATTGAGCATTTTCGCATGAAATTACGCGGCGAAATGTATTCGCTTGAGGATATGACTCAGGAACTTTTGGATGTAACCGGTTATGTCCGTGAATTAGAGGCAGAAGACACCGATGAAGCAAATAGCCGCATCGAAAATATTGAATCTCTGATGAATAAGATTGTTCAATATGAAGAAGATAATAATGGCGGCACGTTAAACGACTTATTGGAAGACATCGCTCTCGTGGCAGACATTGACACGGTATCCGATGACGCTGAGCAGGTGCTTTTGATGACACTCCACAGTGCTAAAGGACTGGAATTTCCAAACGTTTATATTTGCGGTATGGAAGAAACAATCTTTCCGGGGGCTTCCGCCGTATTTGGCGATGACCCATCTGAACTGGAAGAAGAACGCAGACTCTGCTACGTGGGAATTACCCGTGCCATGAAAAAACTGACGCTCACAAGCGCAAATCAGCGCATGCGTAACGGCGAAATGAATTTCAACCGCCCATCACGCTTTATTAACGAGATTCCGCGCCACTTGGTGAAACAGACCTATGGCGCAGTCCTTAAACCGGAGACCGAAAGTAAACCAACTGAATTTTCGAGGACAAAAGCTTCTCTTTATACCAAGGACCGCAAAAATCCATTTGCCAATAACCCTTACATCCAAAAGGGAATGGGAAGTGCTTCACCTGCCGGTGCTCCGGATTATCAGGTTGGCGACCGGGTATCACACACGAAATTTGGGCAGGGCATTGTCCGATCCCTCACAAAACTAACAAACGACTATGAGGTTGTCATTGAATTTGATGGATTTGGACAGAGAAAGCTCCGCTCTTCGTTTGCCAAACTGACAAAATTGTAATTTGATAAAAAAAGTATAGTATTCCATAACTATTCGTGTTACAATATGGTTAAAGAATCTTTTTGAGAAAGGATGGTTTTTATTATGTCAGGAAAATTTGAGGAAATGATAAACAACGCTAAAATTACTGAGTTGTTAAACAAGAAAAAAGCAGAGGAAGAAAATAAAAGTTTTGTTCTTTGGATTTTGGCTATTATCGGTGCAGTTGCTGCTGTAGCTGCTATCGCATTTGCTGTATACCGTTATATGAATCCAAAGTACGCTGATTTTGATGGTGACTTTGATTATGACGAGTTTGAGGATGATTTCGAAGATGACGACATTGATGATAATGACGTTTATGTAAAGAAGACAAACTAGTTTTTATTCTCCTTTCACCCCAAAAGAACCGCCTGTACCGGACATACCGGTGCAGGCGGTTCTAATTATTTCTCTCTATTCTATTATCCTAATTCCGGAACTTTTTTTGAAATTGCAACTGCTAATGCTCCCGGTCCGATATGACACGAAACACTTAAGGAAAGCGGGTCAACAAAATCCACCTCATGTCCCGGAAATTCTGTCTCTAGTTCCTTACGAAACGCCTGTGCCTCGGTATCATCTGCCGTATAAGCAACATGCATGTAAAAATTATCCCCATCCGGATCATGGAAACGTTCTTCAAAGTCATGGCGAATTGCCTTAATCATTGTGCTTTTTGCCGCCTTCAAAGTTTTTACTTTTGCATAAGCATCTAACTTTTCTCCCTGAATCTGCAAAACCGGTTTGATTCTTAATACGGTTCCGATAGCTGCAGCCGCCGGTGTAATTCGTCCACCTTTTTTCAGATAAGAAAGCGTGTCCACCATGATATAAATACTGGACTCAAATTTCTCACGAAGCAAAATCTCCTGAATCTGTTTGCCATCATAACCATTCTGTGCCAGTTCAATGGCATCCATTACGGAGCGTCTCTGTGTAACCGAAATTCTCTGGTTATCTACAACAAAAACTTTATTTTCATACTTTTCTTCATAAGAAAGCATCATGGCAGTTCCGCAAGAGCTGCTCAATCCACTCGACATCGGAATGTAAACGATTTCATCATAACACTCTAACACACTGTCCCACAGTTTCATTAATGTATCCGGTGCCGGCTGTGATGTCATTACATCTGCGCCCTGCGCCAGATATCCATAAAACTCATCCTGACTCATGCTAATATCTTCATAAAATGTATCACCATTTACAAAAAAAGGCATTGGCACAACGTGAATGCCAAGCTTCTTTGCTTCTGACTGAGTAATCCCACTATTACTATCTGTAATTACCGCAACTTTTTTCATCTATGCAATCCCCTTTCAAAAGATACATTACATCATATCATTCTACTATTAAACTTCGTTTTTGTCAAACAACCGGTATTTCTTTACCATTCTTTCAATCCTCCGAAGAACGGGTTTATACAGACAGAACAAAAATCCGGCAGTCGCTGCTCCAAACAACAGGTTAAAAGGAAGTCCTGACAAATACACAAAACAAACCACCGATAAGGAAAGCTGCTGTGAAGTAAAAAAGATGGTATTTAAATCAACAATGGCTCCGTAGATGATAACGACAGCAAAAAAGCCATAGAGTGCTACAAGCCATCGCTTACTCTCCCGTCCGTAGAAAAATACGCCGGCAAAAAATCCTACCAGACCAAGTGCCACCATTTGAAAAGGTGTCCATGAGCCCTGACCGAAATAAAAATTAGAAACAAAAGCACTTAATGCTCCTGTCACAAAACCTACTTCACCTCCAAAACTCACACCCGCTAAAATTACGACAGCCGCGATTGGCTTTATCTGTGGCAAAAAGAAAAATGCAATTCTTCCGGCAATTGCAAGTGCGCAAAGCGACGCAATCATCGTAAGCAGCATAACACCCGGCCGTTCTTTTTCAAAGTGAGCAAAAAAACCAAACAAAGCAATCAGTAAAACCGCCATACTCACAAGATAATAATTTTCTCCCTTTAACACAATGATTTCATAAAAAAGCAATACAAAGGCAAGTATGCCAAGGATACTATTGCGAATTTTTTCTTTTTGCATATTTCTTCACATCCTCAATGGTTATTATGTGTGGATTTACCCGTCTGGTCACCCGGTTTATCCCTGTCGTGTAAAACTGGTTTTCTTCCATAAATTCTCTCACCGGACACTGCACAATGATTTTGCCCTGATACAAAAGTGAAATTTCGTCAGCGTACTTGGCTATAAATTCCATATCATGCGACACCATCACAATGGATTTTCCCTTTTTTGTCCACTCTTTTAAAAGCTCACCAAATATCTTCTTTGATTTTGCATCCATTCCTTTGGTCGGCTCATCCAAAAAATAATAATCCGCCTCTTTTCCGAGTGTAACACAAAGCGCAAGCCGCTGTTTTTCTCCACCGGACAAGTCCTGTGGATTCCGCTTTTTTAGTCCCTCTAAACCAAACCACAAAAATAAATCTTTCGAGCATTGGCTCATTTTATCCCATTCTTTTTGCACTGTTTCTTCTAATAACAAATACATCGGATTTTGCGGCAGATAAGAAAAGTTTACCGAACTCATTTTTCCATGATACGGTCGAAACTGCCCTGCCATCAGCCGCAGTAAAGTCGTCTTTCCACTTCCGTTGCCACCCACAAGACACGAAATGGTATTTGCCGCAAAACGCCCCTTTGTTTCCTTTAACACATCCGGTGATTTCTTCTCATAGCGAAACGATATGTTTTTCAAAGAAAAGTCCTGCGATGACGTTTGTTTTCTTTCAATTTTTTCTTCTTTCCCATCCGGAAACACTGCGCTTTCATAGTTTCCTTCAAACCAGATTCTCGCTTCCTTTTTTGTCAAAAGTCTATCTTCCAATTTCAGATATGACGGCAAAAATTCTTCGAAAATCGTTCCTTTTAACTGTGCCTGTATCGTCCTTGGCTCTCCTATTTTCTCAATTTTTCCGTCTGCCATACATAGCACTTCATCCACAAAGGCAACCAAATCTTCCAGCCGCTGCTCCGCAATTACAATCGTTACACCAAACTCTTCATTAATCTGGCGGATTAAATCATAGATTCTCCGCGCCGCAACCGGGTCTAACTGGCTGGTCGGTTCATCCAATATCATAAGTTCCGGATTCATGGCAAGACCGGAAGCGATGTTTAAAAGCTGCTTCTCTCCACCACTTAATGTCATCGTGTCCCGCGTGGCCAGACTTTCAAGCCCAAAGGAACTAATCACTTCTGCTAACCGTCGTTTCATCTGCTGCTGTTCCATCCCGATATTTTCAAGTCCAAATACAATCTCATAAGAGACCCGGTCTGTCACAATCTGATTATCCGTGTTCTGCCACACATATGCACAGCCCTTCGCTTGATTGATAAGACTTCCTTCCTCTCTTCCGCGGATTCCCGTTTCACCGGCAAGTTTACGTAATAAAGTTGTTTTTCCGCAGCCGGACGGGCCGACAAGCAAGGTAATCGTTCCCTGTTTTATTTCCATCTGTTCCACAAAAACCGCCGGTGTTACTTCATCCGGGTAGAAAAACCGGTAATCTTTCGCTTCGATAAAAGCCATGCTGTTTCCTCCTTTCCGTACATCCAAATCGGAATACCAAGATATAAAATCCAAATCAAGTTCTCCCACACCGGCAGAATTTCCATGTGTATACTTGGGAAAAACCAAACCGGCGCAGGTTCCATTATTTGTTTTCCAATCACAAAAACACTCATCACACATACAACTGTAAAAAGCACATAATCTCCTGCGTTCCATTTGCGCGCATAGAACGATGTGCGCCTTTTTTTCCCATATGACTTTGCTCTCATAGCCATACTGCGTTCTACCGAATCTTCCATCGTTTTACCAAGCAGTGCAGACCAGACATGCGGACGATTTCCATGCAGTGAAATCATCTGTGAAAAATCTTTTTTTGCCTTTGGCACCATACGAAGAATCATGGAAAAAAGCAGGGAAAAAGAAGGAAATCTTTTTCCTGACATCGTCATAATCTTTTCTGAAGTCATCACATGTGAAAAATCGGAAAACAGAAAAATAGTTCCTAACAAAACGACTGCCATATAACAGCCATACAGCACCGCTTCCTTTGTCACGGCGTTCTCATTCAAATAGAAAAGTACCGTCATACCACGGTGATTGAGCAGTGGATTCACAACCACACAAAGTGCCGCCACCGCAAGACTTCCCACAAAGGATTTAAACATTTTCAGAAATCCTCTATTTAGCGAAACATCAATTCCCATCAGTAACAAAAGCAATCCATATAAAAGCGGATGTCCTGCCACAATCAAAAGAACCAGTGTCATAACATAATATACAAACAAAACGACCGGATGCCTTCGCGTCATCGCATTCATGGTTTCCTCCTCTAGTATTCATACTCGCAAACATAATAAAATACAATTACATCGCCATTTGATACCTGATAATTGCTCGCTCCCACATTCGGCGTCATGCCATTGACCGAATACATCCAACCGCTCTCGCTGCCACAGTCAAACTGATACAGACCGCCAATCCCCTTCACATAATAGGTGCCATACATCGGAGTGAACTCGCTATCTAGGGCGATGTTGTTCTCTTTTGTAATTCGCTTCAATATATCATACACGGACTCTTCTGCCGTGAAGGAACATTTACCGGAATAATAAATTCCGGATGCCGGAATCACCTCTTCTAACCCATTTTTCCACAACTCTTTTTTCTTTAAAATCTTCTTACATTCGATTTCAAAAGAAACTTCATTTTGGGGTTTTTCCGTTTGCTTTTCGGTCGGTTTTACTGTTACAGGTTTTTTGGTCGAAACCGTTTTTTTTGTAACATTTTCCCCGGATTTTTTTTCTGTTTTATTTCCTTTATCCTTTTTTGGTGCAGTCACAGCCGCCGGCTTAGCAGTCGGTTTTTCTGTATTTTCCCCTTTAATTTTCTCTTTTGGTGTACTTGTACTTACTGCCGTTTTCTGCTTGGGAGTCTTTATTGGTTCTACCGATTTTGTTGATTCCGGTTTCGCCGTCTCCTTTTTTTCTACAGATACCACATCTTCTTCCGAAGCATAATGTGCATCTTCCTGATTATTTGTCTTTTGTACTCCCTGTACCATAAGTGCCCCAATGATAACAAAAAACAGTATCACGCAGGCGATAATTCCTTTTTGATTCCACTTCATCTGAAAGCCTCCCAAAAAACTTCTTATATGACAGAGTAACAAACAATGGACAAATCTGTCAAGCGTTGGTATAATATCTTGCGATGGTATAAATAATATTAGTAACCATGAGGTTCTTTTAAGATTAATAGGGAAGACGGTGTGAATCCGCCGCAGCCCCCGCTGCCGTATTAGGGGATGGCTTGTACATAAATGTCACTGGCATATGCCGGGAAGGCGTACAAGATTGTTTAAACCTTCCAGATGAACCTTAAGTCGGAAGACCTGCCTTATGGTGTGAAATGTGACCTTTCGGAGGGAGAGGAAATGTTTTGACTATTCATTCTAGTCATCACAGGTCCTTGTATGCCCTTTTTTCGGGAATACAGGACTTTTCTTATGTTATCGCAATACCAGAACAAAAATACGCGATACGCGAGAAAGAAGGTTTTTCTATGAAAAACAAAAAGAAACTTTTATCCGTTCTTTTAGTCTTTGTTATGACGGTAAGCGTCTTTCATGGCTATGCAGCAAAAGCAGCGGATACAGTCAAAGTAACACTTCGTCTTGAGCAGGATAATAAAACACTTGTTACACCGGTTGAAGTTACTCTGACTGATGAAGACAAAAAAGATTACGGCATCGGCCTCAGTACCGAAACACTTACCCCGCTTCATGCACTGGCTAAGTATCTTACTGAGAAAAAAGGTGCCACAACAGAAACAATGAAAAATTATATTATGGCAAGTACAAGTCAGTACGGTTTGTATGTTACCGGTATTAATATCGATGGCAAATCCGACGGCAGTGCCTCCTCTGACGCTCTGGACGGCGTAAACTGGGGATATGCTGTAAATAATACAGACCCGGGTGTAGGTATGGGATCCTATTCACTAAAAAATAATGATGCAGTCACCATCTATGGACTTTGGGGCGGCGGCACATGGCCAAATAACGTAGAAACAAATTACAGTTATTTTGAAAACAGCACCTTGAACACAACAATTTCCAGCAAAACTACTGTATCACTGAAGGGTGTAGGTTACGACGAAAATTACAATCCGATTATTAAGTCAATTAGTAAAGCAACTGTTGTAGCAGCAAAATACGAAAATGAAACCAGCACAGCAACCACCGGAAATGCTGTTTCTTTAGTTCAAACGGATGAAAACGGTACTGCTACTCTTTCCTTTGATAAAGCAGGTACTTATGTACTCTCCGCTTACCGTTTGGACAGCGACGGCAAACACTCCAACATTTCCAGACCATACGGAATTGTTAAAGTGCTTGCTGCAGTTACTACACCAACGGCTACTCCGACCGCTACGCCAACAGCTGCTCCAACCGTTACACCAACAGCTACTCCAACCGTTACACCAACAGCTACTCCGACCGTTACACCAACAGCTACTCCAACCGTTACACCAACAGCTACTCCAACCGTTACACCAACAGCTACTCCGACCGTTACACCAACAGCTACTCCGGCAGGAGATTCTCTTGGCAAACCGGTTTCAACAAAAACTCCGACTGCCACACCAACTCCGGCATCGGATGACAAGGGTATTAAAAAAGTTGCAAAAAAACCTACTAAGGTAAAAGTTGTTGTGAAAAAGTCAAAGAAAAAGAAAAAATCCGTAACTGTTTCCTGGAAAAAGGCAGCAAACGCAAAAGGATACCGCATCGCACTTTCCAAGAAAAAGAACGGTAAATACAAAAAAGTAACCGATACGAAAAAAACAAAATACACCTTTAAGAAAACAAAGGGAACGTATTATGTAAAACTGACCGCTTATGTTGTAAAATCTGACAAAGCTACTTTCAGTAAAGCAACAAAACCGGTAAAATTCAAGGTAAAATAAGATGAAGAAAAAGACATTTTTATGTCTGATACTCACCGCTGCCATCTTCCTTAGTGCATTTTCGACTTTTCGTAATGAACAGGGTATGGATGGTGCCAGCGTGGTATCCTCTGTAACACCGGAGGATACCGCCAATTGCGGTGCTATTTGGACAAAGAAATTTTCCACAAAGGGAATCTCATACAACTCTATTCCGATTATGGGAACAAACGGCACCTATGTCGTAAATTCGAATATACTTTATGAACTGTCTTATGCAAATGGACAGGTTCTCAGACAAACTACTTTAAAAGAAAAAATGAACAGCGTCTGCAATATGCTTCTTGAGGAGCATTTTTTATATATTCCGCTGGCAAATGGCACGATACAATGTGTTGACATCACTTCAATGACAAGTCTATGGCAGAGCGAGTCGTTTGGCGGACAGTCTCTTTCGACTACCTTTTGTCAGGACGGCTATCTCTATGCCGGCACGACAAATGTTTTGTCAAATGGTACAACCACAGGTCTCTTCTACTGCCTGAATGCAAAAGATGGCTCAACCGTCTGGACTTATGAAGATAAAGACCATCCGGGCGGTTACTATTGGAGCGGTGCCATTGTCTATGAGGATGCACTTTATTTCACCGGTGATAACGGCATTTTAGTAAGCCACAGTCTCACGGAACCGGTTGTATATGATACCGCTGTTCTGACTACGGCAAACATCCGCGCCGGATTGACCTATCACAAAGAAACTGATGCCCTTTATACCGTGGCAAAAGACGGTACATTATTTCAGATTCAATGCGGGAATCAAAAGATTACGAAGGTTTCCTCCGGTAAAATTATGAATGGTGCCAAATTTATTACCTGCACCAGCACACCAACTATTTATAACAATCGTTTATATGTTGGATGTATGGCAGACCAATATGGTTATGTCTGTGTCATGGATGCCCTGACTTTAAAACCTATTTATCAGGTAAAGGGATTTCAAAATGCTGAAGTCAAATCTTCTCCTCTTGTTTCAACCCGTGGTTCTTCCACCGGAGAAGTAACGGTCTATTTCTCCATGAATGCTTTACCGGGTGGTTTGTACGCTTTTAAAGATACAGAAGGAAAAACAAGTGCCTCACTTCACACTTTGTATATTCCACAGGCAAAACAATACTGCCTGTCCAGTATTACAGCCGATGACAAGGGGCGTTTATACTATTCCAACGACAGTGGAACCCTGTTTTGTGTTACGCTTGCCAAAGATATCCCTGCCACAAGCACACCGACAGTCACAAGCATACCGGCTGCGACAAGTACGCCGCCTGTTTCTAATTCGCTTGCACCGGCGGCTAAAAAGTCTGTGTCAAAACCGAAGAAACCATATAGCGTTAAGGTAAAGAAAAGCAAGAAAAAATACAAAGTCACCTGGAAAAAAAAGAGCAAAAAATACCAGACAATTATCTCCTACCGATATGGTAAGGGAAAATGGAAAAAGAAAACAATCAAAAAAAATACGGCAGCAACGATAAAAAAAGGCAAAAAAAGACTGCAAATCCGACTGAGATGCAAAATCAAAAAACAGTCCAAATGGATTTACTCCTCTTATACGAAAACCTTTTCATTTCGCCCCTAATATGCTAAGATAAAAAAAGTCATTGGATTTACAAAAGGGAGGTTTATAGTATGAGTAAAGAACAAGAACAACTACTGCAATGGATTGATGAATCCGATAATATTGTGTTTTTTGGCGGTGCCGGTGTCTCAACAGAAAGTAAAATTCCGGATTTTAGAAGTGTTGATGGATTATATAAACAGAACTACGATTATCCACCGGAAACGATTCTGTCCCATAGTTTTTATATTCGTAACCCGGAAGAATTTTACCGCTTTTACCGGGATAAAATGCTGTTTCCTGACGCCGAGCCAAATGCCGCTCACATTGCTCTTGCCAATTTGGAAAAGCAGGGCAAATTAAAAGCAGTTATTACACAAAACATCGATGGTCTGCACCAAAAGGCAGGAAGCAAGGAAGTACTAGAACTCCACGGCTCTGTTTTGCGAAATCACTGCACACACTGTCATAAATTTTATTCTTTAGAAGATATTTTAGCTATGGACGGTGTTCCTCACTGCGAATGTGGCGGCATCATAAAACCGGATGTCGTTCTCTATGAAGAAGGACTTGATATGCCGCTTATGGAACGTGCCATTTCCTATATCCGCGATGCTGATTTGCTGATTATCGGCGGCACATCTTTGGTTGTTTATCCGGCCGCCGGGTTAATTGACTACTATCAGGGCGATAAGCTGGTACTCATTAATAAGGATAAAACTTCAAAGGATAATCGTGCAAATCTTATCCTGCACGAACCAATTGGTGAGGTCTTAAAACCGCTCGCCTGACAAATTATTTCTTAATCTGCATGAAATTGATTTTTGCGGATGCCAGTACATTGCGTGGAAACATCTGGTTTACACCACTTGTTCCACCGTTACCGGTATCCGTTATTTTTTTCGGATAAAGGACAAGAGAAATCTTCTTTTCTTCCTTTAGTTTTTCCTCCATCGCCTCTCCTGCAAGTACAATACTTGGCTTTTCTTTATTGATTAGAGATAAGGTATATGACATCGGCTTTTTCGTTTTGCCATCTGCACGGCAGCCAACAAGTTGAAGCCCATTATGTAAAACTGCACTCTCATCCAAAAGCAGATGCACACCTGCACCGGAGATTTTTTCTTTCTTTTCCTCCACAAGGGCAGAATCTGCACTTCCTTCCACCATATAAATGCCCAATGCCGCCTTCATTTTTTTGATACTTGCAAGAGTCTTATCTATCGTTACCTCATTTGTATGTCTGCCGAATAAATTTCCTCCAAATAAAATAACATCCGGCTTTTTCTCATTCACCTTTTCCACCAGAGAATCAAACGCATGAGCAGTCATATCACTGCCTACAAAGCAATTGGAAATATAAACAATGGAAGTATCCTTAACAGGCTCTTTCTTATTCTCCTGCAAAATGACAGTCTCCTCCCATGATATGCACCGGCTTTTCCAGAAAATAGCTGCACCGACACACATGGTGACAACAAAAAAGCCAAGAATCAATTTGGTCGGATGATTGAAAAAGCGGTATATTTTCCCGCTGCATCCTGCTTTTTTTCCGATAAAACGAACAATGCCACGCACAAAACACAAAATAGGTGTGAGTATCATAACACTGCCATATATTACAGAATATGCATGCATAATGACGGAAACTACATCCGAAATCATTGCGGATATTCCGGTTTCAAAAAGGAACACAACTATTAAAGAAAAAACATGTAAAAACGCGAAAAAGACCACCGGTACTTTCCCGCGTTTCCACAAATCATAATATCGCAAAATAGAATAAAACCATGCTCCTAATGCATAGCATAACGCAATCACAACTTCTATCATAAAAGCACCCCTTGTCGTATGTTTTACTACACGGGTAGTGTATAATAGAACTGCTTATTTGTCAACCATTATTTGGTTTTGAATTTCTTTGTTTTGCTCCATTTTGAAACGGTTTTCTTTCCGTTTATTACCTGATACGTTCGGATTCGTATATAGTATTTCTTTTTCGTTTTTAACTTTTTAATCGTCCGGCTTTGTTTCTTCTTACCGGAAATCGTAATCGTCTTTTTCCCTTTTTTGAAAGATGCAGACGTGCTATATTGAATCTGATATCCGGTAATTGATTGTGCTGACTTCTTCCAGCTTACCGATACTTTTTTCTTGCCTGCTTTCACCTTTTTGATAACCGGCGCTTTCAGAACAGCCTGCTTTGGATTCTTGTTTGTATTTGCCGGTGCTGTCGTCGGTTTTGCGTTGGAAGCCGGCGTTTTCACAGGTGTTCCCGAAGTTTTCTGTGTCGGCGTAGGAATTGGTGTTGGTGTTGTCTTTGGTACCGGAGTAGGGGGAGGTGTTACCAGTGGTGTCGGCGTTGGTTTCGGTGTTGGAATCACAAGATTTTCCGGCACTTTTCCTATTTTTACATCCGTGTAATCACTGTACAAATACCGGTCTGTTTTATTTGCTGTTAACCAGTCTTCCTGCTCTTTTGTTGCCGTATAAATCGTCGATGGATTGTGCATTTCATAGAAGATGTAAGTATCCCATGTTTCCAGTTTTGTTCCATCAAAGCCGGTTCCAAGTCCAATCGCCACTAAATTTGTACAATTATAAAATGCCTGCCCGCCAATCGTTTGTATCTGGTCCGGAACTTCCACCTTCACAAGTCCGGTACAGTACGAAAATGTATATTCCGGTATGGAGGTCATCGATTTCAAATCCGGTAATTCGGTAAATGACGTACAACCGGAAAATACTGAGCCTGCCATTGATTGTAAATTCTCTGACATCGTAACTTTATCCGCTTTCAGACTGGTACAATTACTAAATGCCCCATATCCGATTTTCTTAATCTGAGACGGAATTACAATCTGCTCTAAAGCAGAACAACCACTGAACGTATATGGCGGAATTTCTTCTATATTAACCGCCTTTGATAAATCAACAGAAACCAACGAAGTACAATTTTGGAATTCACTACCGCCAAGTTTTTGTAAGCCTGCTCCGAGAACAACCGATGTCAGTTTTTCACAATCCTCGAAAGCTCCCTCTGTTGCTAAATTGGTTATTCCAAGGATTTTAACGGAATCCGGAATCACAACCTGTTCCAATTCACTTCCCTGAAAAGCCTGATACCCAATCTGCGTCAAACCGTTCGGAAGTGATATACTCCGAATGGCACATCCCTTAAATGCCTGCCCATCAATACAAATTAATTTCGACGGAAGTGAAATTGATGTTAAATTTGTTGTTTCTCCAAATGCACTATTTCCAATAAATGTTACGTTATCCGGAATATGAACTGAAGTTAATGCACTGCAGTCCTTAAACATAGTCCCCGGAACTGCCGTCCAGCTATCCGGAATCGTAAATGAACGTAAAGACTTACATCCCCAGAACAAACCGCCGGAATACTTATCCTCATCATTCTCATAACGGTTTGTGCCATCATAATCTGCTGCGGATACTGTAAATTTCCCATCTTCCGGGAACACAACATGGTCTAACTTTTCACAGTCCATAAACGCATTCGATGCAATATGCTGTACAGATTTTGGAATATTAATACTTTTCAAATTTTTACATCCTGCAAATGCACTGCAGCCAATAAAGGTTAAGCCCTCCGGAAGTGTTACCGTATCAATCGTACACTCACGGAATGCCCTCGAACCTATATAGGTAAGATTTGGTGTCTTATCTTTTCCAATCGGCAGTTCAGTCAACTCCGAACAGTTTGCAAATACATCTTTATATACGGTTTTTAATTCCTCCGGATATTTTAGCGTAAACTTAGACATTTTAGAACAATTATTAAATGCCATTTCTCCCAAATAAGTTAATTTTCCTTTTATCGTAACACTTGTAAGGGCTTTACAACCACCAAATGCCAGTCGCGGTAATGTTGTAATCTTCTCCGGAAGTTCAATCGTGGTTAAACTTTCGCAGCGGTTAAACGAATGATATCCCAGTGACGCAACATTACCCCATTCAATTGTTTTTAGCTGGGTCAACCCCTCACACAAATGTGAGGGTACTTTTGTAACGCCGGACTCAAATGTAATTTTTTCAATTGCATCTCCGGCAAGACAGGCACCATCATTTTTCTGGTTCACTTCTTTGTCATCATCCAGTGGATATGTGTCGTAAATCGATGTTGTACCTTCTGGAATTGATATCTCATTTAACGAATCACACTCATAGAAAATGTATTTCCCAAGCTGGCAATTTGTGGGAAGTTTCACTGAAGAAAGCACACTGCATCCATAAAAAGCATAATTATCAATTTCCAAAACACCTTTCGGAATATTTATGGACGTAATTGTCGTGTTATCCCGAAACGCATTCTGTCCAATAACAGTAACATTATAACTTGCCCCATCCCAATCAATCTGGGAAGGTATTGTTATACTTTGTGATGTCCCCGTATATTTTTGCACTGTTGCTGTTTTTGTTTCCTGTGTCAATTGATAGGAAAAATCACCTTCTAAATAATTGACTGTGTCTGCTTTTGATGACTGCCCCATAAACCCTATTGAGAAAAAGAATGTCAACATAAAAAGCATGCTAAAAATGAAACATTTCCTTCCTTTACAAACTTTATCATTCACCTTAACCATCTCCTTTCTTAATTTCATATAAATCCGTTTCATTATACTGAATTAAGCACAAAATGGTAAGGTTACAAATGTCTCATGTTCGCTTTTTTGCTGACATTCCTGTGATTTTAGTTATAGTTAAATTTCAATTTATTTAATGATACATATTTGGTCTGACTCCGCTCGCCATTCAGAATCTGAATGTTAAAGCCGACGCCCTCTTCCAGTTTGTGTGGCATGGAACCATTATATTCTGTTAAATCAAATACCGTATGTTCCTTCGAACCAATCAACTTATAGTTTCCTTTATCTAAAATATCGGAATCACTGTAGCCATTCAGCGCCTCAGCAGAAACAAAGGCACATTTCTGATAATCCCCCTCAAAATCAAGTTCTGTTCCGGAAGCATCATATACACCAAATTGAATCTCAAATGAGGTGACATCCTGTATACGAATTCCCTTTTTTAACAAATACCGGCTGAAATCAATCGCAATCATACAACTAACTTCCTCATCGTATTCATTTTCAAAAAGCATCAGACCATCGAGTTTATTTACACCACTCTCGACAAGACCACTGCCAAGATTCATGTAACCAATAATGTCTTTATCCTCCAAATCCGCAACCAATACTTTCGGTTCCGCAACCGTTTCCTGTCTAACCGTTTTTTCCCGGAAATGCTCCGGCCATCCATCTTCTGACAGCAGCAACTCCATTTTTAAAAGAATCAATTTACGAATCCTGCTAAATTCACCATTCGTAAACTGAATGTTAATCCCCACTGCATCGTGAAGTTCATGATCCGAAAGAGAAACTCCATCCGCTTTGTATCCATTGTAATCCGTAAGCTTGATTTTTGTAATTTCCTTTGAACCAATAACCTTATAATTTGTCGTTGGTAAAATGTCCGAATTACTGTAACCATTTAATTCATCCTCAGAAACAAGTGCGCATTTTTCATATTCAATGGAAAAATCAATTTCTTTCTCATTTTCATCATACGCAGCCGCCACCAAATGAATTTCCTGAACATCCCCAATTGCAATTCCCATATGTTCCACATACTCTCTTAATTCAATCGCATACATCGGATACAGGCCCGGTTCAAATTCTGCAAAAAACTCAATGCCTTTTGACGTCACCGAAACGCCGTCCTCCTCAAGCCCATGTCCATAATTAATATACGCTTTCAGCATAGGATCTGCCAAATCAACAACCCACTTTTTCACTTTATCCATAGCAACCTCCGTTCTGAAGCCCCTGCTCCCATCAAAATAATTCTACTATTATCATACCACATTATAGCGAAAGAAACAAAGTTTTTCTGCCTTACCAGATAGCTAAATCACTTTACTTTCATCGTCTTTTTAAATCCGGTCTTTTTCTTCTGAATCAGCTTTTTGTACTTCTTTAACTGCTTCTTCGGCACCTTGAATGTAGCTTTCTTATAAATTCCTTTGAAAGCATTCTTTCCAATGCTCTTCAGCTTTATTGCCTTAATGGTTACTCTCTTCAACTTCTTGCAGCCTTTGAAAGCATTTTTTGCAATCGAAGTAACGGTATACGTCTTTTTGCCAATCTTTACTTTATTCAAGATGGTAACACTTTTTGCTTTCTTCGATGTGCATTTTTTAACAACCGCATACTTTCCGGAAATAGCATATACTACTTTTCCTTTTGTTGCGGAAGTAACTGCTTTACTTTTTTTTGGAGCCGTTTGACTGTTATTCGGGGTCGGATTTACCGGCTCCACATAATCTTCTTTAGAGAGCGTTGGCACTGAATAATTGGCGTAATCTTTTATTCCATTTCCCTGACAATCACTAAAAAACATTGATGTAACAATATGATGTTCATCAATTACCGACTTTGCTCCTTTTAAGAAATATGTATAAACAACCGGTTCCTCATCATCCCACGTAGCATCCAGCAGATACCACTGGTTTCCAATTTTCACCTGATTCCACATGTGCGTCAAACTGTAAACAGTAACACAAGGAATTTGATAATAATCACAAAGTATTTTTATCATTTTCGCATACGACTCACAACACCCCTCTTTATGTGTCATCAGATAGCCAACCGAACGTGTTTCATTTGTTGCTGCTGCACTTAAAATATGAGAATTGTTACGGTAACTGTATGTTTTCACAACATAGTCATGAATTAATTTCAGTTTCTTCGAAGTCGAAACTTTTTGAACACCGGAATTATTAAGCGATTTAATAATCTCTTGTAAAAATCCACCGTATTCTAAAGCATCAGCCTGAAATGCTGTTTTGTAATAAGCAAGCACCGGATGGATTGTTCCGGTATAAACACCATCTTTTTCTTTCATTTGTGTGTGGTTAAAATACCGAATCCAAAATATAGACGGATTGTCTAAAACGACTGCTGTACTTGCTTGATACATGTTAGCAATGGTAATTTTATCTTTCGTTACAACTTTCACATTCTCCATTCTGCACTCGCCTTTATCCATGTCAAATTTATAGTAATTATAAATTGTCGTATAGATTTTCTTCTCCACATCTGTAAGCCGGTTGTAATACCATTGATTACTTTCCATTGGTTTTTCTGCGTATGGAATTTCTTTTTCTGTTCCATCACTTTCTACCGTTCCGGCTATTTTTGTCGTACTCGCATTTGAGCTCCACAACGCACGCAAATGGTAATCCATCGCTTTTGTTGTATCGATGCGGGTCACAATAACATCTTCATCTTCTAAGTACCATCCAGCAAAGGAATGGCCCTGCTTTGTGACATCCTGCGGTAGCACAATATTGCTCTGTTTGTACTTATACTCAGTCGGAATTGTCACTCCATCCGGAAGTGTCCCGCCGTCTAAGTCAGTTGTTACATGATATACAGTGCTTTCATAAATTGCCTGCAGGGAAAGTTCCCCGGATGTCGTTGCGTCTACTTTGGTCATTACCTTGTTGTTCAAGGTGTTCCGCCATCCGCAGACATACAATCCGGCTTTCTTTACGTTGGTCGGCAGGTCAAATTCATCACCATAGGAATAGGTTTTCGGATATTCGCCGATAAACTCACCGCCAAGGGTATCATAAGTGATGCCGTAAGTGCGGTTTGCTGCTTCCACATAGACTTTTAAGTTGTTCTTCAATGCATAATTGGACGGGAAAGGAATGGTTACGGTCGAATTCTTGTCTTCACAAGTCCCGGCACTTACCTCTGTTCCGTCTGCTGTTTCTACACGGTAGCTCTGAATATAACGGTTTGTATTGCACTTCATAATCAGCGAGCTGATTTTTTCGCCATACTCATACGTTACTTCGTTTGTTTTGTCCAGCTCACGGTCGCCAAGGAAAGCGGTTGTGTCACTGTACTTTGTACTGAATGTTACCGATGGCTTTTTGTACCATGCTGCATAAAGCGTGGTATCTTTTGCAATATCCCACTTATTCTTTCCGGAACTGTAGTTGATTACAGCCGTTTCACGTTCCGTTACCGGAATCGTTTTTGTTCGGTCAGTTACCCATCCGGCAAAGTCATAAAATTTGGAATACAGATATGGGAAATCTTCCCATGCATCATAAGTAAACTCGTGCTCTGTTTTCGACTGTGAATTCGTCACAAACGTTACTTTGTACGTGTTTGGCTTCCAAATAGCATATACAATTACAGTATCTACCTTTCCACTCAAATCATCCACTACATCTCCATCTTTTGCATACGACCATCCGGTAAAGGAATAGCCGGTCTTCTCAAAACGGCATGTTGGATTGGCTTTTGTGTCATAGGTCACATCCAAGTCATCCATACTGCCGGAAGTGGCACCGTTCCCATCGAATACTACTTTGTGGGTTCTTGCCGTCCAATGCGCATAGAGCGTGTGGTTTTCCGCGCGGGTCATCTGTGTATCTTCCGTTACTTTTGTTCCACCGTTTTTCGCCGTGTACCATCCGTCAAAGGTGTAACCGTATCGGGATGCCGTTGTTAAGGAATAATCCTTATCGAACGTGTTTGGTAGTTCAGCGTCTTTCACCTCTCCTCCGTTAGCATCAAAGGATACCATATAAGTGATTGGTTCCAAAATTGCCTTGAAAATAGAGTTGCAATCCACTGTCATGGTAGTTTCCGGTTCTAATTTCTCCGGCTCTCCTACTGCTTCTCCGTTTGCATTCATGGAATATTTCTCCCAACGAATCAGCTTATATCCAATAGTCGGATAAAAGTTTTCTGGCAGATTTGGTGAAAAAACTTCCTGATAGGAATGTTCTTCATTCTGCACATTGGTATTCTGATTGTTTCGGAAAGAAACCTGATAGACTTCCGGTGTCCATTTGGCATAGACATCTGTTCCATCCGGAACTTTCAATAAAACGCCGTCTTTGTCGAAAATCTGAGTATTTTTCTCAAAATATCCTTCAAATACATAGTGGTCTTTTTTCGGTGGATGGATGTTGCCGAAACTGCGGCTTTTCTCATCTTCCTTTCCTTCAAACACATATACCGAGTCATATTTCAAACCACTGCCCCCGCGGTTTACTTCGCCGCCATCCGGAGCATCTGCATGAAGCGTAACTTCTTTTGCGGCTGCACCAATGTAAGGAAACTTGTCCGAGTCCGGAAATGTTGATGGCATACTCGTCCGATATTTAGTCTTATAAGTAGTTATTAAGGTATTTTCCGGTGTAGTTACTGGACCAAAGAAACGAAGTCCATCTAACGTAGTGTCCTCTGATTTACTCATGGTAATATTAGGAGCATTACAATAAATAATATTTTGAGAAAAACAATGTTTTCCTATAGTTTCAAGTGAATCTGGAAGATAAATTTTCACCCTACCAAAATTGCCTTCTTCATCTGTTCCATAAACTGATTGACTAAACGCCCAATCATTAACCGTTTTCAGCCCCGTACAAGCCGTGGCGTCAACGACAATGCCTGAACTGGTGACGTTGAAGGAGCCGAGAAAAAACGAATCCTTGTTTTTCGCGTCTGCATCTCCTAACGATTCTACCTTGTGATAGGCGATAATATTTCCCTTGCTATCACATTCCGGTACTTTGTCGGGAATGATAATATCATCCGTTACCTCCTTAGAGAATTTTCCGTCCTGATATACTCCAATTATATGAACATTACGAGCTGCACTGCTTTCATCGCCCGATACTGTATCATATTCCCAGATAATATCTCCCTGTTCTGTCCCTGCATATCCAGTTACCGCATTCTGTTTTCCCTCTTTAATATAACAAGAACCGGCTAACAGGCCGGCGACAAACAATGCGCAGATAGCAAAGGATATAATATTTCTTTTTCTTGCTTTCATAAATAATCTCCTTTCTTAAAGCGATTCAGTTGTACGGCAGTTGATTACTACCGGACTCCTGTTGTTTTTAGTATAGTATTAATATGTCTGTTAAGTGGAGCTAATTATATTAGCCCCACTCAAATACAGATATTATGTGTTAAATTAAATTTTTATCTTGTAATTTATCTAAAATGTTCTTAAAAATTGACAAATCTGTATAAGCATCAAATCGTAAATCATTTAATCCTTTTGGAAATTCAAAAGTTTCAGTATTTATAAATTGTTTGCATCTATCAACAAGATTTATGTCTTTGGATGATTCAAATGCTTTATAATATCTTTCGGTTTATCACTAATAATATCCTTTATTCTTAATTCAATTAAATTTGCAACAAACATATATATTGTAAAGCATAAATCAATTTGCATTACAATTGGAGTTATTTTGTCTTTTATAAATTTGTTTACAGAACGAAAATTTTTTCTATTATTTTCTCCATTCTCTTCTCCATAAAAAAAAGCTATTTACTCGCAAGCAAATAGCTCATATTTTGAATCGTCCACTAAAGCAAGACCTCTCTTTACTATATTATAACCCATTTCATAGAAATTACAATATCATTTTTATAATCATATGTCATAATCTTAGATTATGTGCTATTGATTTCCCAATTATATTCAAAATATTACATAGCAATGTGCCTTTGTCGCTTATATACGTTTTATGGTAACATATTTCCAATTGGAAATCAATTGTTTTTTTATTATTATACACAAGTTATATAATACTATGTTTTGAAATTTTACAAGAGAGCACATTTGTCCCTTCTTTCATTTACCCAACTCACCCATTCAACACCAAATTTCTTATCTCCTCCGTCCGAACCGCACCAAACGCCCGACTGTCCAACGAATGATTTCGATTATCTCCCATCACAAACCATTCATCCTCTTTTAATTTGCAAATACAATCCCTAGTTTTCATTGGCTCATTCAAATAAGGTTCCTCTATTTGTTTGTGATTCACATAAACTGCATTGTCCCGAATTTCCACCGTATCCCCCGGCGCACCAATAACCCGTTTAATAATATTTAATTTGCCATCCTCTAAAAGATATTTCTTTGGCACATTCGCTTTTGGTGAAATGATAGCAGAAATAATATCGCCCTTTTCAATCCGCCCTTTTAATGCAGCACTGCAGAAAATCAACTGACCATCCTTAAGCGTTGGCTCCATACTTTCCCCCTCTATCTGAGAAGGACGCACAAAATAAACAAGCACACAGGCAAAAATAATTCCAAATAAAATAGGAAAACCATAAGCCCGTACAATACCTTTTATTTTTCCTTTTTTCAATTGTTTCAAATATCTCATCCCCTTGCATATTCTGCTGCATAAAACAGAAAGTATAAACCTAATATACCATTTTTCCAAAAGTATATATACTTATTTGTTAAAAAAAGAAATCCCCCGCACACAGCGAGGGAATATAAAACGGAGACGATGGGATTCGAACCCATGTGCCCGTGAAGGCAAAACGATTTCGAGTCGTTCTCGTTATGACCACTTCGATACGTCTCCACAACATATTCCATTTTATCAGAATAAGGTAATTTGTCAATAGAAAATTACAACTTTTCTACTCCCCGTTAAGTGCCTCAATTAAAAACAATTCCACTGCTAACTGGTCCGACAATTTACCGGATTTAAACTGCTCTTCCAACTCCAATCTGGTTTGCAGCATCGCCAGTAATTTACTGCGTTTGAAAAGTGCCGCCTGTTTTTCATACTTAGGAATTGTAAACGGAGGAACCCCGCATTTTTTTGCAATTTCTCCTGAGCGAAGTCCGCGGTTTTTACACTCCTTCACCTGAAGTAAGATGTTGATGTGACGCGAAAACATAAATAAAATAGACATCGGCGATTCCTTGTTGGTATACAAATCTTCGTACAATTTCATCGCACGGTTTTTCTCGCCAAGTGCCACGGCATCAATCATGTCAAACATCTTGGAAACCGTTACTCCCGAACAAATAGCATCTACTTCCGGCACATCAATCAACTTACTTTCACCTACGTAGCCGATGCATTTTTCAAGTTCATTGCTGAGCATTTCCATATCCGTTCCCACTCGCTCAATCAACCGCTCGGCACCCTTTGTTGAAATGCTTTTCCCTGCTTTTTTCATATAGCCGGCAATCCACCGTTTCAACATATGTTCCGGCTGTCTTGTACACTCGGTCACACAGCCATTTTTGTTTATCCACTTAAAAAGACGGTTGCGTTTATCAATCTCGCGCTCCACAAAAATGATATAAGTGGTCTCCGGAAATGACTCCACATAATCTGCCATATCACTGCTGCTTTTAAAATAACCACTGTCCTCTACAACAATCAAACGGTTTTCAGCAAAAAATGGAAGAATCTGAGCCGCCTCGGCAATCTGGGATGGCTCCGGTTTATCACGAAAAAATGTGCGGTTCATCTCATCATCCGGATTCGATAGTTTTTCAATCAACTGATTCCGATAATACTGAACCATGTATCGCTCCTCGCCGTATAAAAGCTGGAAACGGGATATTTGATTATTCTTTAACTCATCCTCAATGCGAAGCATATCTGACTCCTCTCAAAAATACGAGCCGGTCAGCATTTTTGTGACCGACTCGCTTTTACAAATTTCTAATTAGTCTTCATACTCTTTGTAATCAAAACTTCTAAACTCTGCAACCGTATTGTATCCGGCATAATCAACACATGCCATACCAACAAATGCACCGGTGAAGAATCCGCCATAGCTCTGCAGTACATAGTCATCCGATAAAATGGATGCGTCTAAAGTTACCGGAATTTCTTTGTAATTCTCACCATCAAATGAATATTCGTAGGTATAAGTCTGTTTTCTAACTTTTGTGCGGAACCATACATCTGCGCCATCCGGTACCGGAATTGCATCATCGCGGAGGAATGATGTATAGCCGCCACGGTTACACTGGGCCACTTCGATGACACGTCCATTTTTCTCATTCCATGTGATAAATGCAAAGGACCAATGCTTGTCATTATAGAAGTTGGTAAGTCCTGCCATCTGCTGATAAGAAAATGGATTGTAACTTACTTTTACAGAAGCATCAAAGTTAAATGCCTGCCAGCGTTTTGCGACCAGTGACAGTTCATGTTTATTGCTCAGAGAACCCTGTCCGCGGAGAGTCAGTTTGCCATCTCCTGTCGTTCCCATTGCATCCGTAAATGGAACACGAAGGGTATTCCATTCATTATGTAATTTTTCAGTATCAAATTCATCATGCATGGAATGATCAAGCGGTGCATCTGTTTTAATTGCATCTTTCGGTGCATCTACAAGAACCTTTCCGCCGTGGCCGCCTTCAATACGAGGCCAGCCTTCTTCATCCCAGTATACTTTCTGAATCGCTGTCTCACGTCCAAGAGTACAGTAACCACGTGGGTCAATGCAGCACTGATTTTCATGAGTCCATGGACGTCCGCAAAGACTTGCATAATACCACTCACCGCTTGGTGTATCAACAAGTGCGCCATGTCCCTGTTTCTGGATTTCCAAATATGGCGTATCAAAGTTTGTGATAAATGGGCCATCCGGCTCTGTCTCAAAACTTAATTCGTCAAGTGTCTTAGAGCGTGCAACCACTTCCTGATGTGTATATACCGTTCCGCCCTGAGCAGCAAACAAATAATAATATCCATTAATTTTGTACAAATGAGGTCCCTCGACCAATTTTACCTCTGTACCATTGTAAATATTTCTTGCTGTCTCCGGTTTTAACTGCATTGTTTCTGTATCAAATTCTGTCAATGTAATGCCATCAAATGCATGGTGATACTCTCTGTGATCCCATGTCTGCTGAACAAGATATTTTCTTCCGTCATCATCATGGAATAACGAAGCATCAAAACCAACACCATTCACACGAATTGGGTCAGACCAAGGACCATGAATATCTTCTGCTGTCGTGATGTAGTTTACCATATCTTTGAATGGTCCCTCGGTTACTTTAACATCTGTGTAAACGAGCCAGAACTTACCATCTGCATAGGAAAGATCCGGTGCCCAGATACCGCCTGAAGACGGATTTCCTTTCATATCAAGCAGTGTCGTTGTTGACAATGCCGATGGCAGCAGTTTCCAGTGAACCATATCTTTGGACTCGTGCAGACGAACCCCCGGGAACCACTCAAATGTAGAATTTGCAATATAATACGTGTCATCGACACGAATGATTGACGGATCCGCATTAAAACCCGGCAATACAGGATTTTTAATCTGTTCCATAATTTAATAACCTCCAAAAGTAATCAATTCTGTTTGCAGTAACATTATATCAAAAAAACAACGACTTGTCTTTAAGATTTTCAAACTTTTGCTTCCATATTTTTCGGCAGTACCAGATTCAGAATTACAGCCACTAAAAAGACTACTGCAACGCAGTTCTGAGCAAATACATTTTGCACAATCTGCGGGAAAATCGCAAAAATCTCCGGTACCTGGGTAAAGCCAATTCCCACGCTTAAGGATAACGCAGCTATGGTAATGTTTCTCTGGGTAAATCCACATTTTCCAATCATCTGGATACCACTGACTACAATTGTACCAAACATCATAATCGTACACCCGCCAAGAACAGAATCCGGAAGCGTTGCAAGCACAACACCAAAAATCGGAAAGATACCTGCCAAAATCATAATAACCGCCCCTGTCGCAATAGCAAAACGGTTCACAACTTTTGTCATTGCCACAAGACCAACATTCTGGCTGAAAGAAGTAATCGGCAGACAGCCAAAGCAGGCAGATAATGCACTGACAAAACCATCACAGGCAATCGAACCTGTTGTTTCCTTCACCGTCACATCCCGGTTTAACCCGGATGAGGCAAGTGCCGATGTATCTCCAATCGTCTCCGTTGCCGACACAAGAAAAATTAACGTAACCGACACAATGGCATTTAAATTAAACTCCATCTTAAATGGCATAATATGCGGAAATGCAATAATTGACGTATTTGCAAGTGCAGAAAAATCCACCTGATGCATACAAACCGCCAGAATATATCCAACCACAAGTCCAAATAAAACTGACAACTGTTTAAAATAAGATTTAGCAAATAAATTAAACAAAATACAGCTAAGTAACGTCACAGTTCCGATAATCCAGTTCTGCACCGAACCAAAGTTCTCACTTCCACTTCCACCGCCAAACGAAGCAGAACCAACCGACAGCAGAGAAAAACCAATTGCTGTAACAACACTCGCTGCTACAATCGGTGAAATCCACTTCAGCCAGTACTTTGCAAATAATCCCAGCGTTCCTTCTAAAATACCACCGATCAAAACAGCACCAACAATCGTTTCATATCCGTAAGTTGTTCCAATAAAACACAAAATGGATACGAATGTAAAACTAATTCCCATTACAATCGGCAGCCCCGAACCAACACGCCAGATTGGAAACAACTGTATTAATGTACCAATTCCGGCAATCAGCATAGCACTCTGAATCAACATGGCAATCTGTCCGTTTGATAATTTGCAGGCGTTTGCCACAATAATAATTGGCGCAATGTTTGCCACAAACATCGCTAAAATATGCTGTAATCCAAACGGCACGGCATGACCAAGCGGCACTTTACCATTTAATGTATAAATATTGTCAATGGAAGCTTTTGTTTTTTTCTCTTTATTCATTTTATCCTCTTTCTCCTGTGTAATTATTGCTCACGAAATGTAATCGAACCGGTCTCTGCATCCATGGCATCCACAATTGCCAGTGATTCCAACTGATAACCAAGATTTCTAATGGTCTGTCCGCCAATCTGGAATCCTTTTTCAATCGCAACACCAATTCCCTCAACCGTTGCCCCGGCATTATTTACAATCGAAATCAGCCCCTGCAGGGCACATCCATTTGCTAAAAAATCATCAATAATTAGCACATGGTCATCCGGTGATAAAAATTTCTTTGATACAATTACCTGATTTTTGCATTTATGAGTAAATGACTCCACCTCTGCCACATACATATCACCATCAATATTAATACTTTTTGATTTCTTGGCAAAAACAACCGGTGTTCCAAAATATTTAGCAACAATACACGCAATTCCAATTCCGGACGCCTCAATCGTTACTACCTTATTAATCGGTTTTCCGGCAAAGCGGTGCTTCCATTCTTCACCCATTTTTTCAAACAAATCAATGTCCATCTGGTGATTCAGAAAACTATCCACTTTTAACACATTTCCTTCTTTTACAACGCCATCTTTTTGAATCCGTTCCTCTAAAAAGTTCATTTGTAATTCCTCCTACAACCGTTATTGTAATATAATCACCAGTCACTTAGCAAGCGTTTTTTACCACTTTCTTTTTTCCACAAAGAAAGGTACCATTTCCCGTTCTGACATTCAATGGATACCGCCCCTTCTTTATCCGTCCGGTACACCTTAGAACCTATATTTTCAAGACGTTTCAACGTCTCTTTGTGTGGATGTCCATAACGGTTCTTTTTTCCACACGAAATAACGGAAACATCTGGTTTTACCTGCTCAAGAAAAATTTCTGAACTCGCCCCCTTGCTGCCATGATGTGCAACTTTTAAATAGTTTACATGGGAAAGTTTATTGATGATTTCTTTCTCCCCCGCTTCCTCTAAATCTCCGGTAAATAATCCTGTAAAATTCTGATAATTCACCTTCAAAACAAGCGAAGAATCATTCGCTGATTTCCATTCATAATCCGGATATGGATGCAGACAGGATATTCGTAACTCATCAATTGTTACCGTATCGCCACGCTGCATAAACATAAGATTGCATCCTTTATTTCGGAGTTCGTCTAATAGCGTACAGTACGCCTCCTCTTTTTCATTTAATTTTGGCAGAATAACGGTTCCAACTTTCACTCCCATCTGATTGGCAGCACACAGCCATTCAACGGCGCCATTGGTGTGGTCTTTGTCACTGTGTGTCAAAAAAAGATACGACACATAAGATATCCCCTGCGATTTCAGAAAAGGAATCATACGGTATTTTCCTACTTTATTTACATCAGAACTGCCTCCATCAATTAAAAACGTATGATTTTTTGTGCGGATGCAGCTGCAATCTCCCTGACCGACGTCCAGATTGGTAATCTGCAAATCAAAATTATTATGAATCGGCAGAAATAATACAAAAACGCCAAAGACAAGAGTCAATAAAAATATTTTCTTCTGTTTCCATTTCTGCAAAAATAAAAACAAAACACCACATCCATAATACAAGAACACCTGCCAGTCTGTCGGTTTTCCTGTGATAACAACAGCCCCCGGAATCTTTACAAACAAATTTCCAATCCACTCAAATAACATAAAACAAAAATGTGCAAATCCAAAGCAGAATTTTCCTGCAAAAATGGTAATACTCCCCAGTCCGATTCCAGCCAGTGAAGTCACAAGAATTCCTCCCATAAACGGCAGAAACAGTACATTGGCGGCAATACTTAAAATTGAAAATTCATAATAAGCCGTCAAAAGAATAGGAAGTGTAACAAGCTCAATACCAGCCGTTCCGGCAACTGCCATCCAAATCGGATTTTTACTTTCCCACGCATCACAGAACACATCCACAAAAACATAGATTCCGAGCACCGTTCCATAAGAAAGCAAAAAACCGGTTTGGAACAATACCATAGGATGAATCAAGAGCTGACATATCGCACTGAACGAAAGTGCACTCAATCCATCATAATGTCTTCCGGCAAGTCTTGCCAAAAGCATACATCCCATCATGATAACTGCCCGCTGTGTCGAAATGGAAAAGCCGGTCAAAATACCATAAAGGAACAAAAGCACCATGGTTACAACGGCCGCTCCCTGCATTGGCATAAAATATTTGCGCAGTACAAAAAACAGGCTGGCACCAATGAGTGAAATATGCAGTCCGGATATGGCAAGCACATGTGCAATTCCATTCTCCTGATACAACTGTTTCACTTCATCAGACAACCCACTTTTATCTCCCAAAACCATTGCGGATACAATCCCCGCTGTTTTTTCATTACAGCACAAAGAAACCACATCTTGTAAGTGATTTCTCAATCGATGCAGAAAATCTTCCGGATTTTTAACCGTATTCTTTTTTATTTCTATTTTACCGGCAAATCCCTGCGCGGTAATTCCTAATTCCGTGTTGTATTTATATTCATCAAATTGTCCGGGATTTCCCGGTTTCTCAAACGAATGGATGGAGGCTGTGACCGCCAAAAGATTACCAATATGCAGCTCCTTTGGCATCGCCGTATTCTCATTTGCATATAATTTTATTTTTTTGCACGAAAATGAATCCTCCCCTTTTACGTCACGAACGACAAGCGTATATCCATTATCTTTTTTTACAAATTCTTCAAGTTCGCAAAGAAAATGAATCGACTCCCGCTCATAAGAAACCGGTTCCTTTGTATTTATCCACGCATTACAAAGAATCCCCAAAATCATGCATACCAATACCACACAAAGTGGTCTTCTCCTCACCCGATTCCTCCCTTTTTATTTCATGTTCTATTTCTCATTTACCGTTTCCACAAGATTTAAATTCCGCTCCAATACTGAATGGAACGAATTCATCTCCCCGTACTGCTCCTGTGCCTCACCATCAATGGTAAATTGTACCCGGTTGACATTAGAAAGTTCACACAATGTATTTACAATTGAATACACTGTTACCTCACTGCTGATTTCTGCCAGCAAATCATTAAATCCGTTTCCCAAATCCACATAACAAATCTGGTCGCGTATTGTTATGTGATTCACTACCGTTTCCTTTGGAATTGCCGGTTTGACATCCTTTAATTTCCCTTTTTGTCCGGCTATCACTTCATCTGCCTGAATCAATTGATTAATCAGAAGTTCCGCCAACGGTGTTGCCGCATTGTAAGTTACCGATGTCGTTACCGCACGCAGTTTATCTCCTGTGCGGTTCGATAAATACAACGTAACCTGTCTGCGCTGTTCTTTTCCCAAAGCATCCAGATTCTGCACAAAATCATCGGCACTCATCGGTCCTACGGCATTTCCCGAAAGCATGAGTGGCTGATCTTCTACATGAAATTCCACATAATGAATCTCATCTAACTGGCATAATGTTTCCACAATTGCTGCACGGGACAATGTCTCTTCCACGCCGCTTCTCTCATAATAAGCAGCAGAAAAAGAAATTGACATCTGACGATTTTTCAGTTCAAAATCTAATACATCTACATTTTCACTAATCGGACTCTTTAAGTTGGCATCCTCCCCCGTAGTCTGAAGCTGTTTTAATAAATCGGCAACAACTGCGTTCGTATCCTTTTTTTCATGAGGAGATTCCATCGTCCCTTCTACAAGTCCTGTCATATCCTGATTCAGATAATAAACCAAATATGAATCCATTTTCTCTTTACTTTTGCCACAAGAAAATAAAATCCCCGCCGCCATAATAAGAAACATGGAAATTATAATCTTTTTCATAGCAGCCTCCTATTCCGAATACATCAGAGGAATTCGTACGGCAAACGTAGTTCCCTGTTGTTCTATACTGTGAACTTTAATTGAGCCACGGTGCAATAAAATTGCATTTCTCGTAATTGCAAGTCCTAAGCCGTTTCCACCGGTTTCTCTGGAACGTGCCTTATCCACACGGTAAAAACGCTCGAAAATACTATCCTGCAATTCTTCCGGAATACCAACCCCGGAATCCGATACCTTCAAATAAAAGAATTTATGGTCTGCATTCAAAGAAACACGAACCCAGCCATTATCGTAATTATACTTAATCGCATTTTCAATCAGATTACGAAATGCCATAGCCAATTTTACTTCATCCACCTGTGCTGTAACAGAACGAACACTTTCAAAAATCATCTCAATATTCCGCTTATCCGCAATCGGCTGAAGCTGTTTCAAAATTGCTTCCAGAAATTCATTAATATTGACCTCGGAAATATTGACTTCTGAGGCATTTTTATCCATTTTTACGAGGGTAAGCAAATCATTGATAATTTTATTCATTCGCTCCAATTCTTCATTAATGTCCACCATAAATTCCTGATAAAGTTCAACCGGAACATTTTCCTGTCCAATCAAAGATTCTGCTAAAACTTTAACCGACGTAATCGGTGTCTTCAACTCATGTGAGACATTCGACACAAATTCCTGTCTTGCATCTTCCAGATTCTGCATCACACTAAGCATTGAATTAAATTTATCCGAAATATCCTCTGCTTCCGAATATCCGGTTATCTGCATCGTCTCATTAAAATCACCGGAAGAAATCATCGCAATCGAGCCGGCTACTTCCTTCATAGGCATTACAACCTGACCGGAATACAAAACAGAAATCACAAGAATAATAAGTCCAAGCACCAATACGAGCGTAATTGCAATCGACTGCATCGAATCATACAGAGTGTTCACACTGTTCAGCGAAAAATTCATTACGACAACACCATCAATCGAATTGCTCTCCGGATTATGCACCGGAAGAACCAGTTCTACCATGTTTTCACTCTGGCTTACAAATTTGCTGTCTGCACCGTTGACACACCGGACAACTTCCTCCAAAAGAATCACTTTACCTTCTTCTAACCCATATGTGTCACGGGTTACATTCAAATCAGAATCCGCAATCAAAATACGGCCTCCAAAAATATCCGCAACCTGTGTCAGTTCAGAATCTACTTCTGCCCCTGAATCGCTGGTAAAATAGGCAGAAGAAACAACAAGGTTACATATAATGGAACCTCGTGTCTGCAATTCATTAATACGTTGTGAAATAGCCTTTGCCCGATATGTATTGATAAAAATCAATGTAAATACAACGAGCGGAATGATTCCTATCAGAATCAATACAGCCATGCTTTGTGCCCGCAGGCTTTTAAAAGCTTGAATTTTACTCTTTATTCTCGAAATAATAACCAACACCCCATTTTGTATGTATAAATGCCGGATCACTTGGTGTCTCTTCTATTTTTTCACGAAGTCTTCGGATATGAACATCCACGGTTCTTGCATCCCCCGGATATGCAGCTCCCCATACTTCATGAAGCAGATTATCCCTGCTGTAAATCTTTTTCGGATTACGAACCAAAAGACTCAATAATTCATACTCACGCGTTGTCAGACTAATTTCCTTATCCTTGATATAAACACGTTTACCCATCGAATCCACCTTAAGGCTTCCATAAACTTCCAGTCCATCGGATTCTTTATGATTTTTCTTACTGCTTCGTCGAATAATCGCCTTAATTCTCGCCTTAACCTCTAAAATATTAAATGGTTTCGTAATGTAATCATCAGCTCCATATTCGAGTCCAAGGATCTTATCCATGTCGTCGCCTTTTGCTGTAAGCATAATAATCGGAACATCTGAAAATTCCCGAATCTGCTGACAAACTTCAAACCCTGACATCTTTGGTAACATCACATCTAACAAAATAATATCATATTTTTTTTCGTGAGCCGCCTCTAAAGCACTCTCTCCATCATATGCATAGTCCACTTCCATTCCATCCTGCTCTAAGCTGAAACGGATTCCTTTCACAATTAATTTTTCATCATCCACTACTAAGACTTTTTTTGCCATCTGCTCTGCCTCCACAAATTTTACAGTTATACTGTAATATCATCCTTGATTTTTCCGAACACTCCTTCTTTAATTCCGGTAATGTTCATAATGTCCTCAATTTTCTTAAACGCACCGTTTTTTTCCCGGTAGGAAATAATCTGTGCTGCTTTGGATTCCCCTATCCCGCTTAATTTCATCAGTTGTTCTGCGGAAGCGGTATTCAGATTAATTTTACCCGCTTCATCCGCTGATGACATTCCGTGGGAACTTTGTTCCTCTTGCGCGGCTTTCCTTTTCCTCTTCTTTTCAATCGTAAGTTGTGTTCCATCCTTGACAACCTCTGCTAAATTAACAGAAAGTTTATCTGCTTTTTGGGTAAAGCCACCTGCTTTTTCCACAACATCGATAAAATGAGGTTCTTTTGCAAAAGTATATACTCCCGGATTCTTCACTTCGCCACATATGTAAATATACACCACAGCTTCTGTTTTTGAATCCGATGTTTCTTTTTTACCCTTTGTTTCTCCCGACTGATCAGCAAACGATTCCGTCACAACTGCTTCTTTTTTAGAACCGGCATTTAGCGAAAAATACAAAACACCGCATAAAAAGAAAGCTCCAATCAAGAGAACCATTTTTAACTTATTTTTGTTATCTTTCATCACTCTTTCCTTTCTGGCCGGAAAAAAAGAGTGCTACTTAACTATTTTACCAATGTTATTCCATTTTTACAATGGCAAATTTACTTATTTTTTACTTCCACTTGAAAATGGCAATTCCAGCAACAATCGCAGCTACACCAATACACTTTCTCCACTCAAACGGCTGTTTATCAATCCCAAACAGCCCAAAAAGTTCAATCAGATACGACATGACGATCTGAACCGACACAATAAACATCGCAGAACGGGCAGGACCAATCGCATTAATGCTGTAAATTACCGTATAAGTAATAAAAGCTCCCAGTGCTCCACCTAACAGCATATATTTAGGTGAAACATGCCACAAACTACTGATTGCACCATCTCTTCCGGTAATAAACCAAGCCAGTACACAGACAACAAATGCACTAATCTGTACAAATGCAGATGACAGCCAGATACTCGTCTGTTTGGTCACTTCCGCATTAAATACACCCTGTACACTCATAATGGCACCTGAAATGGCAGCCACTAAAATTCCCAACATAAAAGCACCTCCTTAGTAACTTCACGGTAAACGATTCTACCGTAAAGTCTTCCCAAGAAAGGTGCAATTATTCATCCATTTTTAATCATCCAGTACAGAATCTAAAATCGCAATCATTTTATCCACATCGCTTTTTTCAATAATAAGCGGCGGAATAAAACGAATGACATTTGCGCCTGCGCTCATAAAAATGACGCCTTTTTCCAATGCCTTTGTAATATAAGGACCGGCAGGAACGGAAAGTTCCAAGCCACGCATCAGTCCCATACCACGTGTCTCAACAGCAATTTCTTTTTTCTCCACCAATTTCTGCAGACATTCATTAAGATACTCTCCAACTTCTTCTACATGGTTTGGAATTTCTCTCTTTTCAAAAATTTCCAGTGTCTTTGCCACCGCTGCGCAGGCAAGTGGATTCCCGCCAAATGTTGTACCATGATCTCCCGGCACAAGGCACTTAGCCACTTCTTCTTTTGCCGCGATTGCACCTACGGTAATACCATTTCCGATTCCCTTTGCCATCGTCACAATATCCGGTACAATATTATATTTCTGGTACGCAAACATCTTGCCGGAACGTCCCATACCACACTGAATTTCATCACAAATCATAACGATATCATTTTCATCACACAATTTACGGATTCCCTGTAAAAATTCAGCGTTTGCAGGATAAATTCCACCTTCGCCCTGAACGGCTTCCACAATGATGGCATATGTATTTTCTGTAACCGCTGCTTTTACACTCTCGAAATCGTTGTAATCAGCAAATGTAACACCCTGTAACATCGGTTCAAAAGGCTCTCTGTATTTTGCCGTACCGGTAACGGACAATGCTCCCATGCTTCGTCCGTGAAATGCTTTATTCATCGAGATAATCTCATGACGATTTTCATGCCCCTGCATAATGGCATATTTTCGTGCCATTTTCAAAGCGCCCTCATTGGCTTCCGTACCGCTGTTTGCCATAAATACACGGTCAAGTCCGGTTGCCTTTGCAAGACCTTTCGCTGCCTGCAATAATGGCTCCGAATAAAAATAGTTAGAAAAATGAATTCCTTTATCAATCTGTGTTTTCAAAGCATCTGTGTATTCCTTATCTCCATAGCCCAATGCGCAAACGGCAATTCCGGCACCAAAATCCAAATATTCTTTTCCATTTGTATCGTATAATTTCACGCCTTCTCCATGGTCTAATACAACCGGATAACGGTTATACGAATGAACTAAATACTGTTCTGATTCGTCTATTATCTGTTTCATATTACATGCTCCTTCCTAATCCTGCTCATGCGGATACAACGTTGTGTTGTTATCAATAATTGCTGTACCAATACCTTTTTTGGTAAAAAACTCAAGCAGCAGACAATGTTGTCTGCGTCCGTCCAGAATATGGACACGGCTTACACCTTCTTCTACCGCTTCCACACAGTTTCTTATTTTCGGAATCATACCACCGCCAATGGTTCCATCCTCAATCAACTGTTTTGCCTCATCAGTTGTCAATACAGAAATCAATGTTTCCGGGTCTTTCGGGTCTTTGCAGACACCCTCAATATCTGTCATAAATGCCAGTTTTTCTGCATGAATACACTTTGCAACTGCACTTGCCGCATCATCCGCATTAATGTTATATGCCTGATAATTTTCATCCATACCAATCGGCGCAATAATCGGAATAAAATCTTTGGCAATCAAAGTGTCAATTAAATCGGAATTAACAGATTTTACTTTTCCTACAAAACCGATGTCTCTTCCACCGGCTGTTTTTTTCTCACAGAGCATTGTGCCGCCGTCTTTTCCACTGATGCCGGCTGCCTTTACGCCAAGTTTCTCCATCATCTGGACTAAATGCTTATTTACCTTATTTAAAACCATTTCTGCCACTTCAATCGTATCGGCATCTGTCACACGAAGTCCTTCTACAAATTCACTCTCTTTTCCCATATAGCCAAGCCATTTGCTAATTTCTTTTCCGCCGCCGTGAACAATAATCGGCTGCATGCCAACCAGTTTCAACAAAGCAACATCTTTAATCACTGATTCCTGCAATTTTTCATCCAGCATAGCGCTTCCGCCGTATTTTACAACTACTTTTTTTCCGTTGAAATCACGGATATAAGGCAGTGCCTCAATCAGCGTTTCCGCCTTAAGTACAACTTCTTTCATCTTATCTTCCATCTTTTTGTCCTCTCTAACTTCTGTAATCGCCATTTATTTTTACATAATCATAAGTCAAATCGCATCCCCAGGCAATTGCCGATGCATCCCCCTGCTTCATGTCGCAAATAAACGTAACTGCATCTTTTCCTAATAAAATAGTCGCCTCATCTTCACTGTAATCTGTCGGCACACCATCTTTTACTAAAACAATCTGCTCATCCTCAGCTTCTAAAATCAAATCGATTACATCCGGGTCAAAGTCTGCACCGGAATACCCCAGTGCGCACAAAACACGTCCCCAGTTCGCATCCTTGCCAAACACCATTGCTTTCACGAGGTTTGAAGTCACAACCGATTTACTAAAAATCTTTGCCTCTTCTTTATTCTTACAGTGAACTGCTCTTACTTCCATCAGCCTCGTAGCGCCTTCTCCGTCCGCTGCCATCTGTTTTGCCAAATCCGTTGCAACAAAACTCAGTGCCTCTTTGAATTTTACATATCCATTCGTTCCTGCTTTGATTTCAACACCGGATTCGCCATTGGCAAGCACCAGATATGTATCATTTGTTGATGTATCGCGGTCAACCGAAATCATATTAAAACTATCTGACACAATTTCGGAAACCATTTCCTGCAGTAAATCATGTGAAATTTTTGCATCTGTTGTCGTAACGCTAAGCATCGTTGCCATATTCGGGTGAATCATACCGGAACCTTTGCTCATGCCACCAACTGTTACGGTTACTCCGTCCACCTCAAAACTGGCTGCCGCTTCCTTCGGAACAGTGTCCGTTGTCATAATTGCCTTAGCCGCAAGCAGACCTGCTTCTTTTGTATCTGCCAGTGCATCCTTTAAAAGTTTTGCACCTTTTTGTATCGGTTCTTTTTTTATCTGCATTCCGATAACGCCGGTTGAAGCTGTCAAAACCTCTTTTGTCGAAACGCCAAGTGCCTCTGCAATTTGTGAAGCCATGTACTCATTAATTTCTTTACCTTCGCCTCCGGTACAGGCATTGGCAATTCCACTATTCAATACGACCGCATGAACATCCTTTTTGCTCTCAACAATTTCTTTATCCCACCAAACCGGTGCTGCCTTTACTACATTCGTTGTAAAAGTTCCTGCACAGACCGCCGGGCTTTCTGTATAGACAAGGGCCATATCTGTACGGTTTTTATATTTAATTCCTGCCTCTGCGCTCGCCGCCATAAATCCTTTTGCTGCGGTAACGCCGCCTTCTATTGTATTCATCATATTTTCCTCCTTTACGGAACCATCGGTACAAGCCGGAGCCCCTCTGCCTCATCAAATCCAAACATCAGATTCATGTTTTGAACTGCCTGTCCGGCAGCACCTTTTGTGATATTATCCATTGCTCCCATCATAATCACGCGATGCGTGCGCTCGTCAACTTTTACATTTACATCGACAAAGTTGCTTCCCTCAACCCATTTGGTCTCCGGACACACACCCTCATCCAGCACGCGCACAAAATATTCATCTTGATATGCTTTCACATAAGCCTCTCGAATCTGCTCTTTTGTCACACCTTCTTTATATTTTGCATATGCCGTAACCAAAATACCACGGTTCATTGGAATCAAATGCGGAGTAAAATTAAGTGTAACATCTTTTCCGCTAATATAGGAAAGCTGTTCTTCAATCTCCGGTGTGTGGCGGTGCGTGGCTACTCCATATGCCTTAATATTCTCATTTACTTCGCAGTAAAGATTTGGAACTTTTGCACCTCTTCCTGCTCCTGATGTTCCGGATTTTGCATCAATAATTAAAGTATCCATATCAATCAGTCCTTCTCTTGCAAGCGGTGCAATCGAAAGTGTTGAACAGGTTGGATAGCATCCCGGATTAGCAATCAAACGTGCCTTTTTAACTTGCTTGCGGTTTAACTCACACAATCCGTATACAGCCTCATCCAAATACTGAGGGCTTTTATGTGTGATGCCGTACCATTTTTCATAAACCGCAACATCTTTTATTCGGTAATCCGCACTCAAGTCAATCACCTTTGCCTGGGAAAGGATTTCATCATCCAGAACACCTGCCAAATACCCCTGCGGTGTTGCGGTAAATATCACGTCTGCCTCTTTTGCCAAAGTATGTAAATCATCACTTTTACAAATATTTTCTACAATCTGAAAAACATTTCCAAAAACGGAACTAAATTTCTTATCCACATAACTTCTCGAACCATACCATACAATCTCAACTTCTTTGTGCTGCAATAATAATCGAACCAATTCCTGTCCTGCGTACCCTGTAGCACCGATAATTCCAGCCTTTATCATAGCATCCTCCATTCCGCCGTACTTTGGCAGCTCACTCTTTTTATTCATCATTTATGCATATTTATACATATTATACACAAACCTCAATTATTATACATCTTTTCCGATAAATATGCAATACCTAACTAGAATTTATTCGTCATTCTTTGAAAATAATTGATTTTATGCTTGCATAATATTCACTTGTGGTGTATATTAGAAAAAGGTTAATACCAAAAAATACATACGGAGGTTCTATTATGAAAGAAAAAGTTATTTTAGCTTATTCCGGCGGCCTGGATACAACAGCAATTATTCCATGGCTTAAAGAGAATTTTGATTATGAAGTTATCTGTGTCTGCATTGATTGTGGACAGGGTGAAGAATTGGACGGTCTGGAAGAAAGAGCTAAGTTCTGTGGTGCATCCAAACTTTACATTGAGGATGTTGTCGATGAGTTCTGTGATGAATATGTAGTTCCTTGTGTACAGGCTCATGCTGTATATGAGAACAAATACCTTCTTGGTACTTCGATGGCTCGTCCGGTTATTGCAAAACGTCTTGTTGAAATTGCAAGAAAAGAAGGCGCTACTGCTATCTGCCATGGTGCTACCGGAAAAGGAAATGACCAGATTCGTTTCGAACTCGGTATCAAAGCACTTGCTCCTGATTTAAAAATTATTGCAGCTTGGAGAAGTGATAAATGGACAATGGATTCCCGTGAATCCGAAATTGAATACTGCAAGGCACATGGAATTGATCTTCCATTCTCCGCAGATTCCAGTTACAGCCGTGACCGCAACTTGTGGCATATCAGCCATGAAGGTCTTGAATTGGAAGACCCGGCAAACGAGCCTAACTTCGATCATCTTCTGGTTCTTGGTACTACACCGGAAAAAGCACCGGATGAAGGTGAATATGTAACTATGACATTTGAAGCCGGCGTTCCTAAGAGCGTAAACGGAAAAGAAATGAAAGTTTCCGATATTATCCGCACTCTGAATGAATTAGGTGGAAAACATGGTATCGGTATTGTTGATATCGTAGAAAACCGCGTTGTTGGAATGAAATCCCGTGGTGTTTATGAAACTCCTGGCGGAACAATTCTTTACGAAGCTCATCAGCAGTTGGAAGAATTAATCCTTGACCGCGATACAACAACATTGAAAATGGATATGGGGAATAAACTTGCTCAGATTTGTTACGAAGGCAAATGGTTCTCTCCTCTCCGCGAGGCAGTTCAGGCATTTATCGAGTCAACACAGAAATATGTAACCGGCGAAGTTAAATTCAAACTGTACAAAGGAAACATTATCAAAGCCGGAACCACTTCACCATACAGCTTGTACAATGAAAGCATTGCAAGTTTCACAACCGGAGATTTGTATGACCATCATGATGCAGAAGGTTTCATTAACCTCTTTGGTCTTTCTACCAAAGTTCGCGCAATGAAGATGGCAGAAGTAGAAAAGAATAATAAGTAAACAACCGTATTGTTGTAAATAACAAAACAGCCTTCCATCCAATGATGTGAAGGCTGTTTTATTATCTTTTTACATCACTTATATGTCAGAAGATTTTATGCATCTTCATTGGTATCTTCTTCTGCTAACTGTTCGTATTCATCCGTAGAACCAAACTCAGCAAATTCAGAAAAGTCCTCATCCTCATATGATGCTGCCGCTTCATCTTCCTCTACATCAGTCTCCGTTTCAACTGCTGCATCGTCAACAGTTTCACTTTCCTCTGCATCGTCCGGAATCGTAAGATAAACATCATCATCTACCCCAGTTTCAACATCCTCTGCTGCTTCTGTTTCCTCATAAGATTCAGATTCTTCTACGACATCTTCATAATCAACGGCCGCTGAAACATCCTCATCCGCCTCTGTCACAAATTTAGCAACTTCAGAATCCAAACGACGGCTTACATCCTCTGTTACACGAATGCTTGTCTGAATATCCATCATACTATCCGTCAATGTAGTTACAGACTCTGATACACCGGATACCTGATTGGAACTATCATTAATCGTCTCTGAAATCTCATGTATCAGTGTTGCCATCTCATGCATCGTATCTTTCAGTGCGGTTGCACTGTCAGCAAACTGAAGCATCAATGTATCAATACGATTTGCATCGTCGTTATACTGGTTACCGGTATTTACAAGATTATCATAATCCGGCATAACCTCATTTTGGATAAAGGTCAGCATCTTATTGGCATTGTCTGCAAGTTCTCCTACTGAAGAGTTTACTTCCAAACTGATTTCCTGAATGTTATTCGCTGTCTCACGGCTCGAATCTGCCAGCTTACGAATCTCATCAGCCACTACAGCAAATCCCTTACCAACCTCACCGGCACGTGCTGCTTCAATGGATGCATTCAATGCAAGCAGGTTTGTCTGAGAAGAAATCTCCAAAATATCATTTGTCAATACATTAATCTTTTCAACATCTTTACTCTTTTCAAGAGAACTCTGAAGCAGTGTATTAATTTCACTTGCCATCTCTGCCGTCATCTTACGGCGTTTCTGACCACTCTCCTGCAATGCATTCGCACGGTCTTTAATTTCTTTTGCAAAATCAGAACCATTATTTGCCTCACCGGCAATATGCTCCATTGCTTCATAAACACGTCCTGCCTGGTCATTCAGATGGTCGGCATGATTTGCTACCTCTTCCATTCCGGCAGAAAGTTTTTCCATTACCTCAGATACCAGTTTGATATCGCCATTCGATGTATTTACACCATTAAACACCTGCTCTACATTGCCCTGCAGCTCAACGGCATCGGATTTGATTTCCATAATAATGTCGCGGAGCAAATCAATGAACTTATTAATTCCAACAACCAAAGTTCCCACTTCATCTTTTGTTTTTACCTGAATCTGGGATGTAAGGTCACCGTGGTCTTGTTCAATACTTCGTACAATACCGTTCAAGTGACGAATTGCATGTTTGGTTGGACGAAGGATTGTTGCTACAACCATTAAAATACAGAATACAATAGAAACAACCAACAAAGCAATTAAAACAACAAATGCTAATGTACTCTGTGATGCAGCTGCACCGAGTGCTCCCTGCGAATCCTCTACTTTCTGGCTGTTCACCTTCTGCATGTCATCAATAGCACTCTGGAATTTCTTGTAGATAGGCTCTACCGCTTCGTTCAAATTCTTCATGCCATTCAGTTCATAATCATCAATTGCCTTTTTCGATTTCTGGTAAGACTCACTAAATGTTGCATACGCAGCTTTATAGTCTTTTACAGCATCGGCTTCACCACCGTCAGAACTCTTCTCTGCAATAACAGAAATATTCTTATCCATGCGTGCTGTAGCTTCTTTAATATCCTTTGATAACTGTTTTAAATCATCGTCATCAAATGCAGTTACATAGCGAGCCAGCTTATACTGAAGCAATATAAAATCTGACTCCATCTCTCCTGTCTTCTCCGTTATCGTCATATAATTGTCGCTAATCGACTTGGTTGCCTGATTCATCTGTGCAATCTTTGAATAAATCAATGTAGAACACAGTCCACATACAATTGCAAGAATGCAAAACGGCACCATGATTTTCAATCCAATTGACTTCCTCATAACAAATCTCCTTTTATGTAATTATATAGTTATAAACTCTATTTAGATTATAACATCATACCTTTAAAAAAACAAGAAAGAATGTCTTAAATCGACACTCTTTCCTCCAAAAAAAATTCATTAACAGCTTTTTATTTATTAATGTCTCTCACATCATATGGCGTACTCTGATATACATAATAATTAAGCCAGTTACTGTAGAACAATTGACCGGCAGAACGCCAGCGGACAACCGGCTTTTTCTCCGGGTTATCATCCGGAAAATAATTAGCCGGAATACTCGGATTCATTCCCTTATCCAGGTCACGAAAATATTCTTTTGCCAGTGTATCCGAATCATACTCCAAATGTCCCGTCATAAAAAACTGTCTGCTGTCTTCTGTTTTTATAACCGCCACACCTGCCGCATCTGATACGGCAAGTACTTCCAGTTCCGGAATTTTCTCAACATCTTCTCTGTTTACCGTCATCGCACGTGACTGCGGACAGTCAAAAATGTCATCAAAACCGCGAAACAGTGGAGAGCTTTTTTTCAGCACCCGATGTTTGTACACGCCGGATAATTTTTCCTCTCTGTCGACCCTCTCAATACCATAGTGATAATATAAACCGGCAAATGCAGCCCAACACATGTAAAGAGTACAGTGAACATGCTTCTTTGACCACTCCATAATATTTGTTAACTCATCCCAGTAATCCACGTCTTCAAATTTGGTATAGTCAAGCGGTGCTCCTGTAATAATCATACCATCAAAATTACGGTCTTTGATGTCATCAAACACACGATAAAAAGTTTCCAGATGGCTTGGTGCCACATGCGTCGGCTTATAACTGCTCGTCTGCATAAACTCCACATCCACCTGCAGTGGTGTATTGGACAATTTACGCAAAAGCTGTGTTTCTGTCTCAATCTTTGTCGGCATAAGGTTTAAAATCAATACATGCAGCGGTCGAATATCCTGATGCATTGCACGATACTCCGTCATTACAAATATATTTTCATTTTCCAGAATTTTCTGGGCAGGTAGTGAATCCTGAATTTTAATAGGCACAATTACCACTCCTAACTTGTTTGATAATATTTGCCATTGTAACACAACCAGATACTGTTTGCAAGGCTTGCGGTTATTCTCTCATGCATCCTGACATAATACAAATACCGCTTGCACCTTTACGCATAACTTCCGGCTCTCTCTCCTTTGTCATGCCGCCAATAGCATAGACAGGAACCTCTGAATTATCGCAAATATTTTTCAAAAATGATAATCCTCTCGGCGGTAAATCTTTTTTGCAGTCCGTAGCAAATATGTGACCGGCAATTACAAAATCCATCGAATATGCCTCTGCCTCTTTTAACTGCTCCAGAGAATGAATAGACGTACTCATTTCCTTCACAGACTTTCTAAGATTTTTCCTTTCCTTTTGAGACATCTGTGCCATAACCGAAAGCGGCATATGCACAAAAGGATGGAAAAGAGAAAGTGCCGCCTTGTAATCCTTATGCAAAATACATTTTTTCCCTGCCAAATTTGTGATTTTCAAAACTTTCTTAGCAAGTTCTTCATATTCCTCATGGGATAAATCTTTTTCCCGCAAAAGGATGGCATTATATTCATCGCCTTGTGCGATCTGCCGGATTCTTTCCAAAAAATCCCCCTCACACAGATGACGGTTTGTTACTGCTATTCTATACATAAATATAATCACTCATAACCGGCTGAAGTCCATGCTCCAAAATCGCATCATAAACTTCCTGCACATTTCTGGTGTCATCAATTTCAAACTGTTCGTCGCCCTGCTCTTCTCCGCTTCTGCCACCAATTCCAACGTCCACGCCGGCAGATATCTTCGTTGCACAAATTTGAATCAGATTGTCGCGGACGCGCTTACATTCACGAGTAGAAACCGTAATGGAAGCAAACGGTAAAAGCAGACGATAAGCACACACAACCTGTAACAACTGCGCTTCATGCACATCCATCGGATTAATTCTATCATTATTAATAATCGGGCGAAGTCTTGGACAGGAAAATGCAATTTCTGCCTGTGGATATTTCCGCTGCAATAAATAGGCATGAATTCCTGTTGCAAATGCATCTTTTCTAAAATCATCAAGGCCTAACAAAGCAGCAAAACCAACGCCTCGCATACCACCCTTTAATGCACGTTCCTGTGCGTTTAATCGATATGGAAAAATACGCTTTTTACCTGCCAGATGAAGTGTTTCATATTTATCTGAATTGTAGGTCTCCTGAAATACGGTAACATAATCGGCACCACATTTATGCCAGTACGCATAGTTCTCGGAATTTGTCGGATATACCTCCAAGCCAATCACCTTGAAATATTTTCTTGCAATCTTACAAGCCTCTCCAATGTATTTTACATCCGACATTTTCTCGCTCTCCCCGGTTAAAATCAAAATTTCCTGCAAACCGGATTTTGCAATTTCAACCATTTCACGTTCAATTCCCTCGGCATCAAGTTTCGCACGACGGATTTTATTATGGCAGTTAAAACCACAGTAAATACAATAATTCTCACAGTAATTTGCAATATAAAGCGGTGTAAACATCATAATGGAATTACCAAAATGTTTCCTTGTCTCCTTCTGTGCCATCTGTGCAATTTCCTCCAAAAAAGGAAGTGCAGCCGGTGACAAAAGTGCCGCAAAATCTTCGGGTGTACGATTGTCTTTATAAATCGCGCGGCGGACATCCGCAGCCGTATAAGAATCATAATCGTAAGCATTCATTGCTTCCACAACCGTTTTCTCAACATCGGAATCCAAAACTTCCATTCCCTCTAAATATGTCATGTGGTCAATTCGGTTTTCCTTCATATCTTCCAGAATTGTTTCACTTAATATACTCTCATTTACTTTATCCATGTCGTCCTCCAACTATCTTTATTTCGTTTTGAAACTGCCATCCTGAATATAGCCGGTCAGCGGTGAAGATGCACTTCCTCCACGCTCTAACACGCGTCCTGTACCGGCAAGATAAGCCTTTCTTCCTGCCTCAATCGCAAGTTTAAATGCCTCTGCCATAGCCGGGATATCTCCAGCTGTCGCAATACCGGTATTCGCCATAATTGCGGCTGCTCCCATTTCCATTGCAGCACATGCTTCAGATGGTTTTCCAATGCCGGCATCCACAATAATCGGAAGATTAATTTCATCAATCAAGATCTGAATGAATTCTTTTGTACAAAGACCTTTGTTCGAGCCAATCGGTGCAGCCAAAGGCATAATCGATGCAGCACCGGCATTCATCAAATCACGTGCCACATTCAAATCCGGATACATGTAAGGCATAACTACAAATCCTTCTTTTGCAAGAATTTCTGTCGCCTTGATGGTTTCCTGATTATCCGGAAGCAAATATTTGGAATCTCTCATAATCTCAATTTTTACAAAATTGCCACAGCCAACTTCTCTTGACAAGCGTGCAATACGAACTGCTTCGTCAGCATTTCTCGCACCGGATGTATTCGGAAGCAAGGTAACACCTTCCGGAATATAATCTAAAATATTTGCACGTCCATCCTGATTCGCACGGCGAAGCGCCAATGTAATAATCTGTGCACCGGCATTTTCAACCGATGCCTTGATTAAATCCAGTGAATATTTTCCGGAGCCTAAGATGAAACGGGAAGAAAACTCCTGTCCACCAAGCATAAAAGTATCTTTATTTTCCATGTTCTTATCCTCTCAATCTTTGTATTTGAATTTACATTTTACATGTCATGATTTTGACAGGGTTGTTTTATCAACCTCCACCAACAAAACTTACCACTTCAATCACATCATTTTCTTTTATCTGAACCGTTTCGTAATCTTTCTTTGGAATAATCTCACCGTTGATTTCAACCGCAATTTTGTTCTTCTCAAAATTTTGTTTTGCGATAAAATCTTCCAGTGATAATCCTTCACAGTCTGAAACCTGGTTTCCATTCAAACAAATCATATCGTCTCTCCTTTCTCTTCTGATACAACAAAAGGATACCACAAAAAAAGTCCACACCCGAGGTGGTGTGCCCCTTCTTGAGATATCCTCAATCTGCTCTCAACTATATCATGAATGTTAGGGGGTGTCAAGAGGGTTTGTTGGCAGTATTTGTTGCCACTTTTTTTGTTTTCCGTAATTCCGGCAGAAAAGTTTTGCGTCTCGTGGGCACTCCCGTTAATTGAGTACGTAGCGGTATGGGCACTGAAACTACCAGTGCCACATACCGACGTACTCAAAACCCACGAGCCACAAAACTTTTCTGCCGGAATTACTGGAAGCCAAAGAAACGGGCAGCGAACATTTGCTCAAACCATATCTTATCCATCCTCACAACTTCATAAAAAATGTATGTTTGAAGACAGAAAATTTTCTTCTTCTCTTTAGCTTGGCTAATAAAAATTATATGTTATGGTTTGTATCAAACAATTTATGTTAGTTTTTCAGGGTTCCAACAATTCACAAAGAAAAGATTTACGTCTCATGGGTACGAATGCGCGGGTATCAGGCTATGCGTATTTTGCATGCCGATACCCCTGCGTATTCGTCATAGCGGGAGCGCCCATGAGACATAAACTTTTCTTTGTGAATTGTGGAAACTGAAATAAGCATCCATAAATCTTTGACACAAACTGTACCCTAGTTTCTAGCAATATCAGAAAAAACAATGTTTTTAACTGCTTCTACTGAGTCAGCAACAAAGTCAGCTCCGGCCTCTTCCAGTTCTTCTCTACTGCCGTAACCAAATAATACACCGGCGCAATCGATTCCGTTTTTCTTTGCCCCGATGATATCATGGGAGCGGTCGCCGACCATAAGAACTTTCTTATTATTATATTCTGCCGGAATCTGTTTTAAGGCATAAGCAATAACTTCTGCTTTGTCTGTGCGGGTTCCGTCCATATTAGCCCCGGCGATATAGTAAAAATAGTTGCTCAATTCATAATAATCGAGAATTTTTTTCGCATAAATCTCTGGTTTTGAAGTGGCAACGAGACAGAGAACACCCTGTTTTGTTAAATCACGAAGGAGCTGTTTTATTCCCGGATATACTTCATTTTCGAACATTCCCTTTTCTTCATAATATTCTCTGTAATAGGAAACGGCCTGCATGGCCTGTTTCCTTGAAAAAGAATAAAATTTCTCATAAGACTCGTGCAGTGGCGGTCCAATAAAACGATAAAGAGATTCCCGTGGCTGTCCTTCAATTCCATATTTTTTCAGAGAATACATCACCGAATTGGTTATTCCGAGTCCGGGATTTGTCAATGTTCCATCTAAATCAAATAGTACAATGGGATATCTCACTTTTTTATCTCCTTCTTCCAAAGTTTTGTCATTTCTTCCACAACCTCACGAATCGATTTTCCTTCGCAGTCTACTACATAATCAGCATATTTTTCGTATAACGGTTTTCTTTCCTCATATAAATCCAGTAAAGTCTGTCCTTTGCGGATAGAAACGCCGCGCTCCGACAAATCTCCAAGACGATTTTTCAGCTCCTCATAAGATAATTTCAAATAAAAAACCGCACCGATTTCATGCAGATGCTGCATAGCTTCCTTTCCATACACTGCACTTCCGCCGGTTGCAATAATTGTTCTTTTCACATCAATAGATGCGTTTACTTGATTTTCTATCTCATTAAATCCGTCAAGTCCTTCTTTTTCAATAATTTCATGAAGAATGCACCCCTCTCTCTCCTGAATCACCAAATCAGAGTCAAGAAAAGAGAGGCCTAATCTTTTTGCAAGTACAACACCAACTGTACTTTTTCCCGCTCCCGGCATACCAATCAGTACAATATTTTCTTTCATCTACCGTATCTCCTCCTGAAAAAATCATTATCCGCGCCAGATTGAAAAGGCGGTATAAGCTAAATACATTACGATCATGGTAAAGCCCTCTGCCCGGTTAATCCGCTTTCCTGTAATTACAAAACCAAATGCAATCAAACTTACTGCAAGCAATACACACAAATCCACGAAAGAAGCCATTGAAATCGCAATCGGATGTATGGCACTGGAAACTCCTAAAATCAACAAAAGATTAAAAATATTGGAGCCAACCACATTGCCGACAGCCATTCCGGTCTCACCTTTGGATGCCGCAACAATTGATGTCACAAGTTCCGGCAGGCTTGTCCCAATTGCAACAATCGTTAAACCGACTAATGTTTCACTCATGCCCCACGCTAGTGCAATATTTTTTGCATGAATTACCACAAGCTGTCCTCCAATAATAATTGCTGCAAGACCAAATATAATATAAAGAAGGCATTGCCACATCGGCATCTTTTTTGCCTCATCATTGTCTGTTTCTTTATTCTTTTTTGCGAGATAAATCGTATACGCAAGATACAATACAAACAACGCAATTAAGATAATTCCATTCCATCGGTACAGCACACCGCCGGATGCATTCATATTTCGATAATCCGGCACTTTACCGACAAAAAACAGATTACCGGCAAGAATCAACAAAATAAGCGTTGCCACCAAAGAAATCGGATAATCTCTCTTCTTAATTCCGGAATCTACCGGCAGGGCTTTCATCATCGCACAAATACCAAGCACCATCAAAAGATTAAAAATATTCGAGCCAACCACATTGCTGACTGCAATCGCATTGGAACCGGAAATTCCCGCTGATACACTGACCGCAAGTTCCGGTGCACTCGTTCCCATCGCCACAATCGTAAGTCCGATAATGACACCGGGCACTTTAAAAATCCGTGCCACTCCGGCACTTCCGTCGACAAAGGCATCTGCCCCTTTAAGCAGCAAGACAAATCCAATCACCAGTAACAAAAGGTCTAACCACATTTTCATTTTCATTCCTCCATTCTTTTTCCTGCCACCATAAAGTCTCAGCCAAGTAAGTTTAGCTTATGCCACAATAAAAGCGAGACTTTACCGCAACACAAATAAAACACTGTGCCACAATAAAAGTCTCGCTTCGTAGAATATGTACCGGAGTCAGGCTACCTTTTTTTGATACCCGCTCGTGTATTGACGATATCATATTACGTTTAAAAAAACGCAAGCTACTCCCCTTTATTCGTAGTTTATCAAACTATAGCATAATTATACGAGAAACGCAACATTTTTTTATTTTTTACCAGCTTCCGCCGCCACCGCCGCCGGAACCACCGCCGGAAAATCCGCCGCCGCTACTGGAACTTGGTGTCGAAGTCATACTTGTCATCGCTGTAGACATGGTCGAAGACATAAAATGACTAAACATAATATAATCAAATGCGCGGTCATCCTCGCTCGAATACCAATTCGGTGCTGACATCGTAAGAGACTCAAATTTCTTCATCCACTTACTCGACACGTCAAGGACATAAGTATACGGAAGTATATCATAAAAATACTCCGGATTTTCTTCCACAAGAGCCTCTAGTTTATCCTTTTCTGCTGTAATCAGGAAATTGCGGAAACCTAAAATGCGTCCAAGGATTTCTGTGCCATACGGTGTTCGTTTAGACAAGAAATCATGGAAGAACATTGCCACAAAAGAAGCTCCCAAAGCAATAAAGTAGGAAATCCGGTACAATGGGTCAACACACTGCATTGCCGAGTTCATAAAGAAATAATATGCAACTGCCGCACCTGCTAACAATCCCAAAAAGATACCGATTCTAGGCAGTATTTTCCCTTTTCGAAATAGGAAAAAGGAACCTAACATCACAGCAACACCAATGCCAAGTGAAACCAAAAGTCCAAATATCGTGGAATACTCATAATTTTTGACCGGATAAAAACCGGCAAAAAGACAAGCTAATATCGACAGCATCCACAAAATCCAGCCCTTATTAATGGAATTCGCATAAAAAAGTTTCTCTTTGTTTTCCCTGGAATTCACTTCCGATTTAATCGAATTAATCGTTTTATAGAAGGAATCTTCCAAATCAATTTTGTCAACACGATCAAAAGAACTAAACAAACCGTCCATAAAGAGTTTCTCTGCCTTATTCATGCCATTATACTCTAATCTCTTAATCAGCGTAAAATCTTTTTTATTTGGTCCCTGATGAATTTCAATATAGCCTTTTTGTGCCAAATCAACAATCATAGAAACGACATCTTTTGAAGACACATATCCCCGATAGGCAAATGCAAGTTCCACACTATTTAAGCCATCCGGCGGATAAAATTCAACCGTTTCAACAACCTGGTCATCACGGCCGAAAACAAACCAAAGAAGAAATGCCACAATCACAGCTAATGCAGCAAAAACAATTCCTACATATGCCATCCACGGTGTATGTTTTACCTTTATAAAATAACCTTCCGGCAATGAAAGACGGACATTCACGCCTTCTCCGGCGCCAAGGGCAACGCTCGTATCCAGCTCACCATAAATCGTGTTTCCATCAATCCCATAATACAAACCATCCAACTTTGATTCACCGTAGGAACCATAAGACATTCCAAGGTTATTTTCATCAAAAGTTTCAGGCATCTCAATGGAAAATGATACATTGGAAATGGTAGTCTCCCATCCCGTACCAATTACATTAAAATAAAACTCGTCCTCATTTGGCAGCACATCATTCCCCATCACATAATTATAGGAAATATTATATTCATATTTGCCGGTAATTTCTACGTCTTCATCACCAAGGCGAACATGCAGATTATTACCTTCTCTGGAAGATTCATATTCCTCGTCTCCGCAGTCAAGGTTCTCCACTCTTGCCACAATGCGGTTCGAACTGCCATCTTCACGCTTTACATCATTAACAAGTGGAATATCACGGTATATACCATGACTTTTTGACTTAAAATTTACTTCTATATGCTCTTTTATTTGATAGGTGTTATCCTTTGTCACCTTCATATTTACCTCATATTTATCAATGGTAAAATTTGCCGCCTTCGCATTCATTGGAGCAGCAAAGAAAAGGGAAAGAACAATAAAAACACCTGCAAGCAGAAAACTTTTTATTTTCAATCGAATTTCACCTTCACATTCTGGCGCTCTGCCTGGCTCTCAACCTCAAACATCGGTTTCTTCTCAAAGTGGAACATACCGGCAATAATATTTGTCGGAATCGTCTGTACCGACATATTATAACGTTTTACCGTACCGTTATAATATTTTCTGGAATTGGCAATATCCTCTTCCACTGCCTCCAACTGATTGCTCAAATTCATAAAGTTCTGGTTTGCTTTCAAATCCGGATAAGATTCTGCCAACGCCATAATGTTAGGTATTACGCTGGAAATAGCAGCTCCACTCTCAATTTTCTGTTCTTCAGTCATACTGTCGTAATTGCTTCCTCTCTTTTCAATAACAGCAATCAGAGTTTCACTTTCATGTTTTGCATAACCTTTTACAGTTTCTACCAGATTTGGTATCAAATCAAAACGCTTTTTTAAATAAACATCCATCGTAGCAAATGCCTCTTCGACATTTACTTTCTGTTTCACAAGTTTGTTGTAACTACTGATTACAAAAATAATTAAAAGTAATACAACAGCACCAATAATAATTCCTACTAACATGTTATCCCTCTTTCTCCGGTTTTTCCGGGGTTATTATAAATCTATTTTAAAGTACAGTATCATCCATTAACACTGCACGAATTTCTTCCTCCGATACGCATCTTGCGTACGTTTCTTCTCCAAATGTCATGACATCGCCGATTCCTTTTTGGAAAACAAAGCGAAGTCTGCCATCTCTTACTTTTTTGTCCGTGTACAATTTTTTCACTAATTCTTCACGGTCAATGTACTCTGGAATTCGAACCGGAAGTCCCACTGCCTGCTGAAGTGTAATCACCCGTTCACACTCTTTTTTTGTCAGATAGCCGGATCGATATCCAAGCAAAACCTGCGCCGTCATACCAATTGACAATGCCTCACCATGCAAAAGCCGGTAATCACTCACAGTCTCAATGGCACGCCCTACCGTATGTCCGAGATTAAGAATCTCACGAAGATTACTCTCCTTTTCATCTTTCATCACGACTTCATACTTGACCTTACAGTTATGCTCGGAAATGTATGTACAGGCTTCTTTGTCGCAGGAAAGAATATCCTGCCAGTGTTCTTCTAAATAAGTAAACAATTCATAATCCGCAAGACAAGCATGCTTAATCGTCTCCGCAAGTCCATTGATTAAATGACGTTTCGGAAGTGTCTTCCACGCATCAATATCCACATAGACTTTCTTCGGCTGATAAATCAAACCAATCAGATTCGTAGCCAAATCGGTATCCACCGCTGTCTTTCCACCAATTGAAGCATCTGCCGCAGCAAGAAGCGTCGTTGCATAATGAATCACCGGCACACCTCTGCCAAACGTTCCAGCCAAGAAACCGGCCAAATCCGTCACGACACCACCACCGACTGCAATGACACAACAGTCACGGCGGTACCCCTTCGCCAACATGGCATCCTCAATCTCTTCTTTTGTCTTTCTTACTTTACTTTTTTCTCCCGCCGCAAATACAAATAAATCTCCCTGATATCCGGCTGCAAGGATTTTCTCTAAAACCGGTCTGCCATAAACTTCATCCACATTCGAATCCGTAATCACAGCAAACTTCTTTTTATTTCCAACAAGACCTTCTTTTATGTCCTGAATCATATCATCTATCAGTCCACAGCCAATCTGAACATCATAAGAGTCATCTACCACTTTTTTCAGTGCAACATGAAAATTACTCATATGTCATTTTCTCCTTTGCCATATTCATTTTCAGTATACCGTATCTTGCCTTTTAGCGCAACTAATCTTATCGCATTTCTTGACATTATTCACAAGAAATGATACCATTTCATAGAATAAGAAAATGATAGAAAAGGCGTTGTTTGCCCTTTTTCAAAAACATGCGTTAAAGGAGATATTTACTATGTGCGGAATTATTGGATATGTAGGTCTTGATGATGCAAAAAAAGAACTGTTAAAAGGCTTACAGGCATTGGAATATCGTGGCTATGACAGTGCAGGTATTGCTTACTGCCAGCCAAACGGAATAAAAACAATCAAAACGGTGGGAAAAGTATCTTGTTTAAAAGATAAAGTTGCCAAAGAGGCTGCGGATGATGTAACCACCTGCGGTATCGGCCACACCCGCTGGGCAACACATGGTGGCGTATCGGATACAAACTCCCATCCTCACACTGCCGGAAAAGTCACTTTGATTCATAACGGAATCATTGAAAATTACAAAGAATTACAGGAAGAACTTGCTGCAAAGGGAAAAGAACCAATCTCCCAGACCGATACAGAAATCGCGGCAATGGTAATTGATGACTGTTATACCGGTGACCCGGAAGCTGCTATTCGTAAAGCCATTTCAAAACTGGTTGGTGCCTATGGTTTTTGTATTATTTTTTCCGATATCCCGGAAACCATCTATGCGGTAAGAAACGGCAGTCCTTTAGTTGCCGCTCATACAGACCGTGGCTCTATCATCGCTTCTGATATGGTTGCTTTGGTCAGCCACACAAAACATTATTTCGTATTAAAAGAAGGTCATATTGCGAAGTTGACAAAAGATGAAATCATTGTAAAAGACGAAAATGGCGAAGTGTACGGACCTTATATCCATCACATCAGCTGGGATATGGCTTCCGCAAAAAAAAGCGGTTATGATTATTTCATGATGAAAGAAATCCACGAACAGCCGGAAGCACTCCGCAACACCATTCGTCCTCGTATGGTAAACGGACTTCCTGATTTTTCTGCAGACGGCGTTGGTGATGAACTTTTCACTGATGTCAACCGAATTGTTATCACTGCCTGCGGTACGGCAATGCATTCCGGACTGATGGGCAAAAACATGATTGAACGTCTCTGCCGCATTCCGGTTACCGTTGATATTGCTTCGGAGTTCCGCTATCAGAATCCGATTATTGATGAACATACCTTGCTAATCACCGTTTCACAGTCCGGCGAAACCGCAGACACACTTGCTGCTCTCCGTCTGGCAAAAGAACGTGGTGCCAAAACACTTTCTGTTGTAAATGTAAAAGGTTCTTCCATTGCCCGCGAAAGCGATTATGTACTTTATACTCATGCCGGTCCGGAAATCGCAGTTGCCAGTACAAAAGCATACAGTGTTCAGGTTGCTGTTATGTACTTGATTGCTTTCCGCTTTGCATTGGTAAACGGAAAGATTTCAGAAAAAGACGCTGCTGGCTTCATGACAACCATGATAGATACGGTTGACAAAGTGGAGGATGCCCTTACTTACGACCAGCAGACGGAGCGCATTGCCAAACGTCTGACATCCGCTACGGACATCTTTTTCCTTGGACGCGGATTGGATTACGCATTGTCCTGTGAAGGTTCGTTGAAGTTAAAAGAAATTAGTTACATTCATTCGGAAGCTTACGCTGCCGGCGAACTGAAACACGGAACAATTTCATTGATTACAGATAATGTTCCGGTTATCGCTTTGGCAACACAGCCGGATGTTTATGCAAAAATTATTTCTAATGTACAGGAAGTACGCTCCCGTGGTGCGAAAGTTATCCTGATTACCGGTGCTGACGCCAGTGTCGATGCCGCTTTATGTGATTATCACATTGTTTTACCGGAGACAGACCCACTGTTTGCACCATTTGTAGCCACTGTCATTTTACAGTATCTCGCTTACTATGTATCCGTTGAAAAAGGTCTTAATGTTGACCAGCCACGTAACTTAGCAAAGAGTGTTACTGTTGAATAACATTTAATAAATGAAAATGTAAAAACCGGTGAGAACCAAAACGCTTTCGTCATGTTTCTCACCGGTTTATTATTTTTTATCTGCTAATCTTTTATTTACTCGACACTGATGTTCTCGCCCTTTAAACCATTGAATGCTCCTTCGATCTTAGCATCTTCATGAGCAATGAGCCATTTGTTTCTTGCTACAAGCAATGGGTCTTCTTTTGCTCCTTCCGGTTTTACTTCCAAATCCAAGTTTGTATCTTTTGGAAGAACAACAACACATCGGAAGTTATTTCCATCTACACTACAAGGTGCATAATGAAGTGTTGTCGCATAAACTTCTACTACCGTTCCTTTTGGAAGAAGAAATGCTTCAATCTTTGATGTATCATATGTATAATCATCCTCGATGTCCTGCTCGCTTCCAATCAATAGAATCAAGTCGGTGCAGGCAACATTTACTTCGGATGAACGATGATACTCAACAGCATTCAATAAATGATTATTTCCGTTGCAGTAACCAATCTGAATTGGAAGTCCGCCATACAAACTATCGGTAAATGCTTTCATGACTGGCAATTTTTCAATCTCTTTATCGGATGGAATATAAATAACCGCATCGTCGGGACACTCTGTCTTTTCCATCGCCGTCATCAACTCAGCCACGTCATACTCTCCGGTCAATATTCTTCCGTATTTGCGAAAACTTTTGTCTGTTACTTTTTGAATTTGAATACTCATTAAAAAATACCTCCTAAATCGATTGTTTTTCTCAATTATAACGACTTATCGAAAGGATGTCAATAAAATGACCTGCAAGATTTTTCTTGTCACAATATTATCTTTTTGTTATAATTATTACACTATATGGAAGGAGATATTATATGACCACACAACAAATTCAATGTATTATTACTTTAGCCGAAGAAGGCAGTTTTTCCAAAGCAGCAAAAAAACTTTTTGTTACACAGCCTTCCATTAGTCAGCTTATAAAAAATATGGAAACCCAGCTTGGTGCGCCGTTGTTCGACCGGTCTTCTTCTCCAATTCAGCTAACTCCTATCGGACAGGCCTACTACGATGCAGCCAAAAAAATCTTATCGACGGAGCGCGAATTAGAAAACCGTATTTCCGATATTAACAACTTAAAAACCGGTTCTTTGACGATTGGTACTACACCTTTTCGTGGCTCCTGTATGCTTCCAAAAAGTTTTGCCGCTTTTTCGAAGAAATTCCCGGATGTAGAATTAGATGTCATCACAGATAATGTGAAAGAACTTCAGAATCTTCTCCTGTCCGGAGAAATTGATGTCTGCATTGAGGCAACAGACTTTGATACTGAATTATTTTACACGGAAGACCTTGCAACCGAACATTATTATTTAGCAGTAAGCAAAGAAAATCCGTTTAATGAGACACATAAAGAACAACAACTTAAAACATCCGATATTGTTTCGGATTCTTCTGCTTTGTATAACAATAAAGAAATTTCATTAAGCGACTGTTTGAATGAATCTTTCATTGTTCTTGACACAAAAAATAATGATCCGGATATTACTGTAGATTTGTTCCAGCATATGAAACAGATTCCACAAATCAACCTGCGATGCTACAACATCGAAACGATGTTTCACTGGGTAAATTCTAATTTAGGAATGGGTATTATCCCGGATACGCTGATTCGTTTTGGAAACTTTGAGAATCATCCGATTTACTACAAAATCAAAGAGCCAAAGGGCTGCTTTGGCATTACGGAAAAAAAGATTGTGGTTGCCTATAGTAAAAAACACTTTTTAACACAGACAGCCCCAATCTACATCGACTTACTGAAACAACTGATTGGTCAGGGAACTTGGAAATTCTAATACTAACATCCAATCATCAGCCGCAGGTGAAATTGTGAGTAATCCCAATTTGCCGGCGGCTTTCCTTTTCCTGCATAAATAACAAGATGATACGTTTCTTCGCTACCATCTCCCCCTACGTAATGACATACGGGATTTCCCCAAGCCATACTCGCATAAGCATCCGCTCCACACACTTTCTGACCGTCCAGCATAAATACCAAGCCCGCCTCATTTTTGATACTGTCCTGCCAAAACTCCATAAGCATCATTTTCATGGTAATTTCAGTATCCAATATTACATCACCCGGTTTGGTATCAACCATTTTTTCAGACAAATCCATAATATAGGAATTTCGGAATGCTCCTAAAAATGCGGGGGTTTCCGGATAATAATCTTCCATCACATTTTCTTTTTGTTCTTTCTCCTGAAATAAATTTAGCAGCTCAGAAGTAATTATCTCATGTCCAAGTGGTGTCGGATGCACATAATCCAAACCATATTCTTCCCAGGTCAATTCTCCTTTTTGAATCTTGTCCGTAATAGTTTTCCCAATATCAACAACCGGTAAATGATAATGAGAAGCCACTCTTTCCATTGCTCCCCTTGTACAATGACCCTGGTCATTGCAAAACAAAAGAATAACTACATGCGCACCTGCCTGAACTAACTGGCTGCAAATGCCTTCCGTAGACTCCCATAAATAACGGTCTCCGGTATCATTCATCGCATAATCCAAAAAAACAAGGTCCGGTTTTTCCTCAATTAATTTTTTAACCTTATATAAACCATTTGAAGACATTGTCCCGGACTGTCCATAGCGAAGAACCGAAACTTTTCGCCCATTACTAAGCCTCTCTTCAATTTTTTGTTCAAAGAGAGAAACAAAACAAAGTTCTCTTTTTACCCGCTCTCCCTTTGATAAAGAGCCTCCTAAAAATGCCACCTTAAGTTCTTTTCCTTTTGTTTTTTGTAACACATCACTTATGTAATTTACAGCGTCCATGTACATGAATTCCTCTCTTATTTTTTCCACCATTTTGCAATCCATTTACCGGATTTTGATAAGTTTTTATAGCTTATCTTATCTGTTTTTCCGCATTTCGATTGAATGAGTGCGGAAGTTTCATTCTTATTTGAAATGTTCCATGCAATATGTCCAATTTTATATTTTTTAAGAAGTTTCATCCATTTTGACGCACTTTTTTTGTCGATTCCACCATTTCCCGAAGCATCACAAATGCTAAACTCCGATACTAACATAGGAAGCCCCGACTGATAAGCACTTTTACATTTATTACGCAAAAAATCCGTATGCGTTGCCGCATAAAAATGAAGCGAATACACAATGTTTTTCTCTTTCAGCGGACTCTTTGCCACCACATCAACATCCTGCGACCAAGTCGGAGTTCCCACAATAATGATATTTTTCTTGTCATATTTTCTTATTTTTTTAATTGCTTTTTTTGCATAAGGCTTAATATCCTTTGCCCAGGTTACATTTCCGTTTGGCTCATTACATATCTCGTATAATATATTATTTTGCTTACCATATTTTTTTGCATACCGGGTAAAAAACTGAAAGGCCCGTTTCTGACTAGTCTTAGGATTTCCGTCACTTAATATATGCCAATCAAGGACAACATACATGCCTAGTTCCGTGGCATATCGAATTCCCTCATCCACTTTCTGATATAAAGATTTCGAATAGCCAGCCCCTTTATCACTATATAAAGCGAGACGAATCGTGTTCACTCCCATCTTTTTAAAACTCTGAAAGCAGCTCTTATTTACATACTGAGGAAACCACGCAATACCATGCGTGCTAACCCCTTTTAACTGAACTTTTTTCCCAGCTTTATTAACAATGTTGGTTCCAGACACCTTTAGCTGTCCCCATTTTTGAACCGGTGTCGCTGCTTTTGTATTTGCACTCATAAAAAGGAAAACAAAACAAATACCAAAAGTAAGAAGCCATAACGGTCTTTTTTTCATACAATCTCCTCCATTACTCCATCACAAATTCATCTTCAATTTTATAACATGTTCCATCGATTTCAACCCATACCGGCATCTTAGATGGATTGTAAATACGTTTGCCATCTGCGGAAAATACAAGATTTTCATACGCATTTACGTAATCATAAATTTCGCCGTTTGTCGCATACCAGACATCATCCTGTTTTGCTACTTTCTCCATAAAACGGTCCATGCGCTCCCAGTTGTTATTTCTCTCAAATTCAAACGTATGTCCCCACACATAGAACAAAAGTGGTCTTTCTACGTTTTGTTTCGAAACAAACTCGTCTGCCAAATCAAACAAAGCTTCGTCATCATGATGACATGTCGGATTCCAAGCAAGCCAATTCTCTGGCAAGTCAAAATTTTCTGTACTCTCAACCGTACGGCAGTAAGTAATTCCGCATTGTTTTAAAACATCAATTAAAGTATCGTCGTACCATCCATACGGATACGCCATCCCCCGTATAATTTTTCCATACAAACTTTCTAGAGATTTGCGGCACAAAATCGTGTCTTCCGCCATTTCAAGCGGAGTTAATGAGGTCATATATTTATGCTCATTACCATGGTTTGCCACTTCTACAAGCGGATGTTCATACATTTCTTTGGCTTTCTTTTTCGTAACCAAACGATAAGTTTCCCCCTCCGGATAAGTCGTTCCCTCTTTTGCAAACCATCCGGGAATCAAGTTAAAAGTAGCCTTCATCTGATACTTTTCAAGTAGCTCAATCAAATCTGCATCTTCTTCCATGCAGTCATCATAACTAAGTGTCACTGATTTTTTCTTTCCCTCCGGGAAACGCATAAATCTCTTATTCATCAACAATCTCTCCTCTCATACGGCGTGCTGCCGCTAAAAAAACTCCTTGATTCATGTAAATAAACAACCATTTGGAATAACCGTAATTTTTGCATATTTCTATATCATTTTCATCCACGACGCAATTTCGTTCAGAATCAATTAAAATTTCCTTTCCATCCGGCATCTTCTCACTATAAAAAATATAGTCACAAAATCGAAATACAATCTCTGCCTTTGTCTGCTCTTCTTCCCTCAAATCCGGACAAACCGAAGCAATAAAATTGCGAAGATAATAAGCATCTTCTTCCTGATTGTTTTCTTCTATTGCAAAACTTTTCCTGCCCTGCAGAGTCTGTATAAGCTTATTATCATTGGCATCGTTTTTCATAATTTTGTACGAATCCGCTTTTCCACGCACGCCAGCCAGTGCATCATAAAACGCATAGGAAATTGTCTGTCGGACATTATGTTCTTCACGAAACATACTCTCATACATCGCATCAAACACTGCCCCCAGCACTTTAACACTCATTGCCTCCATCTGCGCCTCCGGCGTAAACCGCATAAAGAAATTGGTCCGGTTTCTCCACATATAATAATTGATAAAGGTATTTTCCTTCTTTGTATTCGCCCCCATTTGATGTAGCGCTTTTGCCTCTGCCAACGTAACAACACGGTATCCTGCCAATTTTATACGATATCCCCATTCCATATCATCCCAGTATATAAAATTATCTTCCGGCATAATCCCGACACCTTTTTGTTTCACTGTATCTGCCCGTACCATAACGGCACAGGTTGCCACCGTGTCACATTCAATCACATCAGGCAAACTGCCATCCTCCGGCATGTCCGCTCCAATCGTTTTTGCCGTGCAGTTGTCAAAATCAATGAGCAGTCCACTCTGCTGAATATAATCCGGCATCTGTGTGTGGTAAACACGGCATCCTGCCATACCGGTATCTGTATGCTCTTCCATGTAATGATATAAAACAGAAAGTGCATTTTCGTCCACGGCTGCATCATCATCTAAGCACATAAAATAAGAATACCCTTTATCCCTGACGATTCGTAATCCGGTATTAAATCCACCGGAGCCACCAAGGTTTTCTTTATTTTCAATTACGGTAATCCGGTTTCCATATGCCTTTTTTAATGCCTCTGCACTTCCATCAGACGATGCATTATCCACAACATAAATATCAAAATTCTTCTCTTTGCTTTCTAAAACACTCTGTACGCATTGCAGTACAAAGTCCTTTTTGTTGTAGTTACAAATTACAACACCTATTGGATTCATCTTTTCACCCCCAGTCCTATTTATTTTACCATAAGTGAATACAAATGAAAACTATTCTTTTTCTCCAAGTTTGTGTCAAGTGTTCGTTGGCACTTTTTTTGTTTTCCGTAATTCCGTAGAAAAGCTTTGCGTCTCGTGGGCACTCCCGTTTAACAAACACGTAAGGGTATGGGCATGCAAAATACGCAAGCCTCATACCCACGTGTTTGTACCCACGAGTCACAAAGTTTTTCTACGGAATTACCGGAATCCAAAGGAACTGGCAGCGAACATTTGTCACACACTTTTTGCTCTAACACCTTGAAAGCAACTTACGCCCATGAAAAAACCGATAAAACAAAGCCAAACGCACCAAATTCCGGTACAAAAAAAAGCGAAAACGCCCCCTCTAATAAAAGGAGCGTTTTACGCCAAGAATTATTTTATACAATTCATCTATTCGCTATCGTCTGTATTTGCATCTTCATTTGTCTTTTCCACATAAAGTTCAGCATTCTTCCCATTGGCATAAGCACCATATGCACGAATTCCTATATAATATGTTTTACCGGCTTCACACGAATAAATGATCCTGAAATTTTCATTTGTACTACTATCATCATTGTTTGCAAGCAATTCATAATCTGCTCCCAGAAGCTGTCCATATGTATCATATGACGACTCCGAATAAAAAGCATATGTTCCACTTTCTTCCGGAACAAATTTATAATAATTATAAATTTGAGAGTTTCCGGCCTTTAAAGACACTTGAACCGCTTGATCCAAAGTGATTATTCCACTCAGCATATTACTCTTTTTTAAATTCTCTGCTTTTACGGTAACTTTACTATTCACAATCTGAAATGATATGCTCTGGCTGATTACTTCCATTCCGTTAACAGCTTTTCCTATGAGATAATAAGTTCCCTTCGGTAAATACAGCAAAGATCCTCTTCCGATCTGCGAACCACCCTCTTCATCATACCAGAAAACACCTGCTAAATCGTCTACTGATGTAATTTCAACCGGATAGATATTTTTCAAAACAAATGTTTTTTCCTCTGCCTTTGTAATAATGCAGTTTTCTTCTAATACCTCACTGGCACTTTCTCCTGACATTTCTACAGAATAAGTTCCCTCAATTACATCTGCATACCATTGCTCCTTTGATGAATCATATTCTGCATAAAATTTGGTTCGATAATTATTTGGTTCTTTTCCATATAACATCATAGAACGCGCCTGTTTATATGTCCCTCCGGCGGAATCTAAAACATTACATATAATCCGGAACGTATTTTTCACATGAATCTGCCATTTAACAACAACTGTCTTCGCCGTATCTTTTGCATCTGTCACTTTTACATACACGGTTTTATCACCTGGCGTACTATTGTGAAATCCAATTCTAGCAGCCTCATCGGTATCATCTGAATAATAATCCTCATCAATGTATGCACCAGGATCCGAGTTATCTGCAATTTCAAATGTATAACTTCCGCTTCCTCCCGCAACTTCAATCGGGTTTGATTCCTGATATACATTTCCTTTTGTATATAAAAGATAAGAATCCTCCATACTTGCCACAAGTGTATTATTGTCTCCGATTATCCATGTTGTTTTATATGTATACTGGCATCCCAGCTCATCCTCATATTGAATCTGATATGAATATATGCCTGCCTTCGTTGGCTGTCCTGAGAAATTAAGACAGTATCCATCGTCTTCACTTTTCTCATAATGATAAGTAATACCATCCGGAACCTGAACCGATTTTACATTGATGTATCCTGCTGTTTCCGTTTCAAGATAACAATACTCAGACACCTTATCTCCCACTTCATATGTATAGATGGTTTCCGGTATATAACTGCCTGAACTTATCCCCGTATAAACCGCTTCTTTTGACAATTCTCCTGTCATTGTCATAACAGAAATCTTTACAGTAAAGCCTTTTCTAATATAATCTTCATTATCAATGGTCAGCGTATACACTTTCTGGTCAGATGTAGAACTCTTAGTAACCGCACATTTACGATTATATTTTCCGGAAGAATATTCTTTCATCATAACCGTAAATGCAGAAGCCGGAAGCTGTTGAGCTTCACTTAATACAACTTCTACCATCGTTGAATTCAAAATCCGAAACGATGTAATCGACATGCTTTTCGTTTGATCCTGCAAATTCTGGTTTGGTGTATTGTTTGATGGATTACTCGGTTTCGTATTCTGCACCGTATTCTTCTTTGACGCCTTTGCTTTAACCGTAACCCTGCATTTTAATTTAGTCTTAGCAACCTTTGCCGTAATAACTGCCGTTCCTTTTTTCTTTGCTTTTACCCTGCCTTTTTTTGAAACGCTTGCAACACTTTTTTTACCAGAAGACCATTTCACTTTTTTCTTCGTGTTCTTCACTTTCAGTGTCTTACTTTCGCCCACGCTCATTGTGAGTTTCTTTTTACTTAGTACCGGCTTTTTTGCTTTTGCATATCCCTGATTTGGTACAATCAAAGAAATCGCTGCAAGCAGTGCCGCCGATGTGCACAAAATTCTTTTTTTCTGCATACTGCATTCCTCCTATTATTTTTTGCTTGAATTTTCCATACAAGCTTAGAGATTCCGGGAAATTTTAAACTACCTTTTTTTCATTACCTCTTCTTCATTACCCCTCTTGCTCCGCTTTCTTTTCTGCATTCAATACAACGGTGCTGTTTCCATTTACAGTAAAGTTTCCGGATACTTTGTAATCTCCCAAAGAATTCGAAAGACGATACTCTTTAAATGTTCCTTCGGTGCTTTCCTCAACTTTTCCATAAGCGGTAATGTCATTATCACTGGAATCATAATCATATGTTACTACTTCATAACTTCCAGCCGGCAGATATACAAACATGGAATGATCTGCATCATAACTGTCATCATAATCAGAGACGCGGTATGTTACTCCATAGGAACTAATCACATCCAGATGCGATACAGAATATCCGGCTGCTCCGGCAATATTCGTTGCAATATTTACCCTGTATACCGGAAGTTTAAAGTTTTTCACTGCATTTGCATAGAACATATTTCCAACCGAATAATCATAGGCATTACCACCGTAATATTTATCTCCGGCATAGGTATAATAGTCACCCGGCAATGTTCTGGCTACATATGTTCCGTCTTTTTCTGTCCTTACATAGAATGAACCATATCTTCCATACTCATCTGCTTTAGTAAAACCGGTCACATAACCGTATTTAACAGGCTGACCTGCCGCATCTACAACCTTACCGGATATGGTAACACCGGCAACAAAATTAAAGGTAACCGCATCACTTACTTTCAATGATTCATTATTGTCATCCGTCACCATTACATCAAATCTGTAGGTTCCCGGATTAATTGCAACCAGATTGTAGTCTTTGTCATAACGCAGTTCAGACAGGCTTTTTCCGTTATATGTCACGTCATATGAGTAGTCTCCGCTTCCTCCGGCTACATGTACTTTTTCGCGGATATTCGAAGAATAAATATTAAAACCACTTTCTTCATTTTGAATTGTTTTTGGGTCATTCGGACGATATGCCACTTCCGTTGAAACAGGCTCCGTTACAGTAACAATCTGAGTATCAGAACCTACAACAAAGATAATTTTCTTTGTAAATACGGTTCCCTTTTCATCATATCCACTCAAAACAGCCGTCGTTCCACGCTCGATATTAGCAAATTTGCCTCGTACTAAAACTTCTGTCTTATCCTCGCTAAAATAAGCTTTCAAGCCTGATGGAAGTCCTGTCAGTGAGGTATACGTAATCGACCCTACTGCATTGGAATTGCCAATTTTAAAATTGTTGCTGTAGCGGTCTTTTCTGTCTTTATTGAATTCGACATAATAAACCTCTGTATTTCCTGCATCTCCATATCCTGAAATATTGTCAATATAGATTTCAACCGATTTATTCGTTGCCAGAGCAGAAATTGTCACTTTCAAATAATCTGTCGCATATACCTGCTCTTTTAATGTAATATCATAAATCTTCTGATCATTTGTTGTCACGCTTTCCACATGCTTGGTTAAATATTTCGTAGACGAAGCACCGGAACGAGTCTGAACCTGAAAATCAGCTGCAGACAATGCTTTTTTACCAGTCAGAATAACACGAATCACATTTTTTCTCACAGCAGAAACACTCGCAATTCCAGCACCGACTTTAACGGTAACACTAGCCTTTTTCTTACTTCCCTCAACTGCCGATGCCGTAATTTTTGCAGAACCTTCCCGAAGTCCTTTAACAACACCTTTTGATGTCACAGTAGCCACTTTTTTGTTGGAACTTGTCCAAACAACTTTCTTGTAAACATTTTTCTTAGGTGTTACTTTTGCTGTCAGTTTTTTTGTTCCGCCCGCTGACAAAACAAAATTCTTGCTGTTAATTTTTACCTTTTTAACAGCCGCTTTTTTTACATAAACTTTTAATACGGTTTTCTTTTTCTTGTTCTTCTTTGATGTAATCGTAATTTTTGTTTTTCCCGCTTTTACACCCTTTACAACACCTTTGGCTGATACCGTAGCAATCTTTTTGTTTGCCGATTTATAAGTGATTTTTTTATTTGCTTTCTTATTCGGTTTTACCTTTACGGTCGTTGTAATTTTAACTTTTTTACCTTTTGCCACATATACATTTTTCCCTGATGGTGCGGATGCTGTCACTTTCTTTACACTGGCTTTTTTCGCCTGAGCATCACTTGCGTTACATACAACTGCTGTTGAAAGTGCTGCAGCAAAACTTAACGCGCCAATAAATGCTTTTGTTAATCTTCTATTCATTTAATATCCTCCCTAATAAAATTTCATTTCCCGGAATCTCTAAACTTGTATTTTCCCTTGTTACCGCTTTCTGTTACTCCTCCCTTCGTGGTATAATTACAAGATTATAAATAGTATAACATTGTTTCTATGTGACGGCAAGCCTTAATAACTACCATGGCAGAGTGCCATCAAATTCTGCCGGTTTCCTTGTCTGCTGAGGCTTCACAGTTGCTGTCGACTTTATTCCTTTTCCAACAACAATTATCTGAGTATACTGTTTGTTTTCATAAAGCGTTTTTCCACCCTTTATTTTTTGCGAAATTATGTGTCCCTTATTTTTTTTTGAACTGTTCTTCCATTGAATCTTAACTTCCAATTTAGCATTAAGGGCATGAAGTTTTTTAACAGCTGCTTTTCTTTTCATACCAACCACATTACACATTTGATATGTCTTAGGCACCGGCACCTCACTTACTTTAGGACTCGCCGTTGCAACAACCTCTGCCGGTATTGACACCATTCCACCTTTTTCTAGTGTTTTATAATTTATCAGACTGACAATCACACCACACAAAATGAGTCCTGGCACACTGCAAAATTTTATCCATCTTGAAAAATTTTTCTTCTTTTGATACAAAACTACGCACAACTCCTGCATGGATGAATATCTTTTTTTTGCGTCCACAGCCATTCCTTTCATAATAGCCTGTTTCTTGTATCTCTCCATATCAATATCTTTAAACTTCCAAAGTGGCACAACCTGGTCACGAATCAGTCTTCTTACTGATTCATCCGGTCTTATCCCAGTAAGCATAAAATATATTGTTGCACTTGCGCCATATACATCTGTATATGCTCCTTTTTCTGAATTTTCTACATACTGTTCCTCTGCTGAATAGCCTCTTTTAAAGAAAACCGTCATAGTTTTATTATCGCGCATCTCTGAAAACCTTGCGGCTCCAAAATCGATTAGCACCGCCTTGTTACTCTTTGTCAAAATAATATTGTCTGGTGAAATATCTCGATGAAGTAATCCCTCTTTATGGATTTCATTCATCGAATAAAGTATCGGTTTCATAATTGAAAAGACCTTTTGCGGACTCATAGGGCCATCGCGTTCTACAATCTGTTTCACATTTTCACCTAAAATTCTTTCCATTACCATATATGCCGTTTGATTTTGATAAAAGAAATCTTTTACCATGACAATGCTGTCCAGCCCCTCAAAATGTGCTAAAGTTCTTGCTTCGTTTACAAATTTACTAAGCCCCTGGCGGTACAATTCTCTTGAATTTCCTTTATAAACGGCAATTTCTTTTTCACCATTCATACGCATTGCGTAACGTCTTGGAAAATATTCTTTAATTGACACTTGCTGCTGCAATATCTTATCAAAACCTAAATATACAATTCCACTCCCGCCCTCATCAATAACATCCAGAATTTCATATTTACCATTTAATTCTGTCCCTTTTTTCAACCAATATTTTTCATACTCACGCATTATTCTTTTTCTCCATATCAAAATACCTTTCTAAAGCATCTGCCAGAGAATACATCTCATCTTTTTGAAAACAATTACACAATATCCCATCCAGTTCATACTTATTTTCGTCTATAGCTGCCATCTGACACGCATTTAAAATATGATTTGCAAAACTGATAAACTCACTTTTTGCTTTTACCCAATCATAATTCTCACTTTCCATACGTCTAACATATCTTTTTTGCGACAGGCACAAAATCAAGGGGAGCAAATCCTGCCTTGAGATTAATAAACACCTTCTTTTCTGTTGTTTAATTAATTCATTCCGATTTTCAAGACTGGGAGTAACAATCAAACGCATCAATTTTTCCTTTTGTCCCGCAACATTTAATAAATCTGATAGATACTTATCATCCATAAGGCGAATTTCTCCCTGCTTTCTCCTTTTGTTTTCCTGTCTTGTCCTTTTTTTCAAGTCTGTATACAATTCAGCCAGCAATTCTGTATTTGAATTTACAGAAATATTTGAAATTTCCACTAACTCATGAATTGTTTTTTTCATTTGCTCAGAAAGATTATCATTCTTACTGCAATAAACACTTTTCAAATATTTCGGAATTGTTTTTTTGCGGTTTTGGATATTCATATGCCATTTCTGTTCCCAGCGTTTAAAAGAAGTTTCCGCCAGTAAAGTTTCTAAATAATCTTTAGCGTCTATTTTTATTTCATGTATCACTTCTTCTTTGATTGTCATAAAATAATCTAAAACGGTTTTGCTGTATCCTTTAAAATCTTCTACACGTTCCAGCATCCACTGCAAAAAATCATCCACTCCAAGTTCACAATTTTTTCCATATTCTTTCCAAATATTATTGGTACAATTTTTCTGTTTTAGAGAAAATTCATAAGGAATGGATTTTTCAAATTTTTCTACTATTTCCAAACATTGTACATAGGACAAATGGTGATAAAACCCATACATATAAATCATTTCTCTATAATCATTTACTTGAAAATCCGGTTCACAAGTCACATAAACCAATAATTCCCTCATTTCTTTATCCGATAATTTTAAAGCAAATCCCAGTTTAAACAATCCCTCACGGTTTGGCCTTTTTTGTCCTCCTATTCCAAACCACTTCTGAATTGTTTGCGTTGCTGCAATTCGTTTACCATTTTCTCCTGTAAGTTTTAAGAACATGCGGTATGCCTGATAGCGTTCTTCCTCTGAAAAAACATTATGATCTTTTTTACATCCCAGCATTTTCATTAACAAAAAGTCATCTAAATGATAGTATCCTTTTTTCATGATATCTTTTCACCTTTATAATTTTATTTTGTATATTTTAGACCAAGGACTTCTTTTTTGTTTTCCTGTATAAGTTCTTGCCTTTATATAAACCATATATCCTGAACTAATATAGCGAAACCGATAACGTCCTCTATTTTTCTTAATCGTCCTCTTCTTAAAGTTAAGTTTAGTATATTTTTTATCTTTTCCAGTATAAATTTCCGCATATTTTCCTCCATACTTTTGGAAACAGATTTCTAAATATCGTTCACCGGCATATGTTTTCTTTTTTGTCACAAAAAGTTTTGGTTGATTATAAGAAAAAGTTTTGGCGGAAACAATTTTAGCAGTTTTCTCCTTTCCAGTTTTCAAATTTACGACCGGTATAATTTTATAAAAATACCTTTTTCCTTTTCTAACAGAAGCATCTATGTAGGTTTTAATTCTACCTGTTGTTTTTCCTATGCTCTTATATTTTCCTTCTACTTTTGCACTCCGAAATATTTCATATTTATCCACACCTTTAAGAAGTTTCCATGATAATTTAATTTTGTTATTATTCATGCACTTTGCTTTTACTCCTTTAACTGTTTTCTGTGTGTTTGACGTGACAACTGGTACTTCCGTCGGCATATTAGACGGCATCACTGTCGGAGTTACCGTTGATGTTATCGTTGGTGTTACAGTCGGCACTGCCGTTACAGTTGGCGTTGGTGTCACAGTCGACGTTGCCGTCACAGTTGGCGTTGGTGTCACAGTCGGCGTTGCCGTCGATATTAGTGTTGGAGATGGCGTAGGCACCAGATCGTATTGACTAAAATCCTCCCTGCTGTCTACCTTTTCCTCCCAAGCAACAATCTTATAGGAGTACGCACCTAAAATCTTTCTATTGTACCAACTGTTGTATACCGATATAAAATCTCCTGGGTTCATCGCTGGAATCCATGCACCGTACACGGTTTCAAGCAGATTTCCCTGTTTATCATAAAATGCAATTTGAGGCTTTACCGGACGTCTCCACTGCTTTGATTCATTTTTCACCCGAAGAAGAGCAGACATATTCCCATTTTTCAAATTTATTCTTACCTCATCTAACGCAACCCATCTGTCATCAATTATAAAGCTTTTACTCATTTCCGGAGAATTATTTGATAACTTTGTCTCTTCTCCCGTAAACCATGGATTATCTTTTACAAAATCTGTTCTCGTCGGCAGTGGCTCTTCTGTCTTTGAAATTCTATTATCCTCCCATATCTCATCACTGAGATATTCTTTATCTACATCTAAATTCTTACTATGCCAGCCTGATGCATACCAATCATATGCATAAAGTGCATGATCAAGCGTTGCACTCGCATAAAACGGCACTGTTTGTCCTGACTCTACAGGACTTACAATTCCTCCATAAGTAATAATTTCCTCCCCTTTCTTATTTTCAAAATGCATATCAAACATAAGGATAGGCAAATTCATATCTGTTATATTGGTCACATCTGCCAAAATTGATATTTGACCGCCGCTATATATAATCCGCATGTTGGAAAACTTATACCCACCCATAATTTTGGAACAAACAATATTCGATGAACAATTAATCCACATATCATCTGAATACTGTTCAACCCAGTCTACACGTCTTTGATACTCAAGATAACCTGCCGGTATATCTCCTATTTTCATTTGATAAATTCTTTCTCCATCCTCTGAAATATATTCCATATACCATGACTTTGCAAATATTGCTGTATCTTCATTATACGCGTAACCATCCGAATTCATCTGCAGCTTGCCCGATGACCATACAGAACCACTAGGCAATTTACCAATTTCAGCAACAAAACAACTATACACCGTATCATAATATCCATTTGTAACACCAATTGAAATTTTTAAATCTTTATAATCCTTTTTTGAAGCATTCTTCACCTTGATTTTCATTGTTGTAATGCCATCTTCCCGCTGTAAATTAGATGGCGTTACTTCAAGCCCCTCATAAGTTTTCATTTGATACATTTCAGAACTATTATTAACCAGCTTTTCACCGTCCCAATCCACCCAATTACAAAGATACTTCCAATCATTATCAGAATCCTCTTCAAACGCCTGCGCTGGCTGAGGGACTACAAATATGCCTATAAGTGATATAATAAGAATAATAGATATTAATTTGTTTCTTTTCATCCTCATAACACACCTCTCTCGCCTTATTTATATTCAACAAACGAATCAATCGCTTTTGGTTAATTATAACACATATTGCAATTTTAACACACACCTCTATTATATTTTTTCCTAATTTTTAACGAAAGAGAAAAAAGGACGGCTTTAGCCGCCCCCTTGTTTACTTCAGTATTACACTGGTATTTGAATCTGCCAGATACAAAACCGTTCCTGCCGGACACTCTGTCTGTACTTCTTTCTGAAGCCGTTTGTTTGCTATAAAAGTTCCATTTGAGGAATGATCTTTTACTATGTAACGATTGGTTTGTGCATTGTAACTTATAGAACAGTGAATGTTACTTACATGCGGATTACGAAATACTATATTTGCCTTGTTTGGATTTTTACCCAATATAATTTTGCAGTTTTTTGGTATTACATAATCTCTTTTTCCACGCACTTCTCCTTTCAATACACATACATTTCCCATTTTTTCTTTTACCTGCTGTTGTGCCGGTATCGGATTTTTTTGCGGTGTCAATACGGGTGCAGACGCCAGCTGTGGTGTTGGCACCGCCTGTGGTACCGGTGTCTGTACCGGCTGTGGCACAGGTGACGGCTGTGGCGGTGTCTGTATTGGAAATGGCTGTTGTACCGGTGTTGGTACCGGCAATGGCATAGCAGCCTGTCCGGTCACAAAATTATCTGTGGCATTCTTAAATAAAATCGTTGAAATAAGCTGTAAAAAAGCGGCTGCCAAAAAGGAACACACCAAAGAAATTATCACTACCGATTCTAATATATACCATCTCAAATAAATATGGCTATTTCCAATAATATATTTTCCAACATAAAACCCTGCTCTCCCAGAAAAAATAATCCAGAATATAATTCCGACTTCATTAATAATACCCAAGGTAATGGACGCTCCTTTATGATTACTCCCACGTTTTAAAAGTACAATTGCAGCAAGAAAATTTACACATGCACCAATCACGAAAAACAACATAGTTCCTGCAAACAATAAGTGCATTTGAGTATCTCCAAAATCAAAAATACTCTCTTGAAACAACGCTACAAAAAATGACAAAAACGGTCTTCCGGCAAAAATGTTTCCTAATGACATTGTCATAATCCACGAAACCACATCCCAAATTGCCATTACCAAGCTAATACCTGCTGTTATCGCAGCAAAAACTCCACCAACTGTATTTCTTGTACTTCTCATAATTCTACCTCCAAACTTCTATCCTAATTTGATTCTTGTTTTACCATCTGCTAATGTTAGTACCGTTCCTGCCGGATATTCAACAAACATATCTTTTGGCAGACGATTCGTTCCAACAAAAGTTCCATTTAAAGAATGATCCTTTATAATATAGCCGTTTGTCTTTTCATTGTAACGAATACTGCAATGTACATTACTGATATGCTCATCTTGTATAATCAAATGGCATCTTTGTCTGCTTTTTCCCACCAATATTTTATTGGCTGATGGCAGTTTATAACCTGCCTGTCCAATAACCGGACCACTCGTAACCACAACCCGTCCCATTGGCGGTGTAACATTATTTTGCTGTATGTTTACTTCCTGCCATGGATTTTGCTCCTGCAAAGGTTCCTGTTTTTCAAATTCCAAGTCTATTGTAGGCGGAATCACTTGATCTATAGGATAAGGCGGCATTCCATGTTCCTTAAGCTGCTCTTCTTTTTCTGCCGGCTTTTTCGATATTACAATTGCCAATATAATTAACATTGCCGTCAAAATAAACGTCACAGCCGCTAATACAAGACATAAATTTTTAAAACTCTTATCATAAGCGTTAAAGCCTTGAATCAGTCCATTAATACTGGAACCAATCCAGACAAGGGAAACAACAACATTTATAATTCCACAAAATACATAGAGCCCATTGGTTTCTCTTTTTTTCTCCCGAATTAATTTTGCCTCACAAAATAACACAACACTTCCGCCTCCGGAAACAATCACAAAAAGAGCCATTGCCGTATGAAACCATGCAGCGGAATTAGTAGTCAAAAACCGCCAGATGAAATTTGAAATAAGCCGAAATGCATCTGCTTTCCATGCCACCCATTCAATAACAAGCAACACTAAAACAATAGCATGCAAAACAGCAGCAACATAAGATAATACACTCCATTTTTTTAATTTATCACTCATGTTTATTTTCCCCTTTCCTACCGTTCAAAAATCCATGTTGATTCATGTTGCAGCAATCTGCCATCCTTTAAGTAATACTGTGCCTTACTGTTTTTTTCCGGTTCTTTTTGTTTGCCATTCCATAACACAATACCGCCACCATATCCATCAACAACTTTCCATTTCGGATTCTTTACCTGCTTTTTAAAATCATCATTCTTTTTCTTACATTCTTCCTCTTCACTCTTTTTTTTCGCTATATACTCTACATCATAGCTGCCATTTGCATTAAGAGATAGAATCATTTGATAACCATTTTCTTTTTGAAAATCTTTTTCCTCCTTTTCCATTCCCTGAAGCTTAGTTGTTGTCCACTTGCCAACATAAGATTGATTTGAGCACCCGGTAAGCATGCACAAACCAACTGCCATCAAAACAACCACTGCTCTTTTTAACTTCATGTTTCTCTCCTCACTTTCTTTTTTATTTCTATTTTCCACTTGACCACCAAGTTTTATCACCAATCACATCATAATACCGTTGCAGTGGAACAATCGTTCCATCTCGAATTTCAAAAACTTCCCATAACACTCCACTGCGATTTGCCGGAACATAAAAAGTCTGTATCAAACCATCCTTTCCGTAAACACGAACCGCCGCATGAGACCTTGACATCTCATAACTGTCCTCATTTCCGCTGGAACAATTACTAAAATCCGCCACATAATATTTGTACTGTCCTTCCTTAACAGAATCAATTGTAACGGTTTCCGGTCCATACCCCTCTCGTTCATCAACATCCAAAGACGCTGAGCCATCCGGTAAATCTTTCTGATAATAAGCAACATGGTAATCCTCATCCTGCTGTCCCATATTTCCCGGTGTAAACAAATGAGAATCCAAATCGTTCGGTGTCTCTCCCCAAGTTAAAACGATTCTCAATTCATTTTCATTTAACTGTTTCGATAAATAGAGTTGTGTTAAATTTTCCGAGCTGCCGGAAACAAATATTGTTTCATAAGTATCCACATACCCTTCTTTTGAAATCTGTACCGTATACATTCCGGAAACTAATGATAAGTTTTCCCTGCTGTTTTCAGAATAAAACTGACTAACCGGTTCACCATCCCTATGATTAACACCAGTACGGATTGTAACCGAAACGCCTTCCAGAGAACTCACACTAAGAGCATCATAAAATTCCAGTGCATACGAATATTCTGTATCCGATTTTTCCGATAGATACACCGGCTGCTGGCTGATGTCTATCTTATCTTCGTCTATTTCAACATCATAAATTTCTTCCTCCGTAAAATCCTCTTTTGTAACAGCAAGTTCATAACCAGCCTCTCTTGTCGGCACCAAAATATTATAGTAACCCTTGTCATTTGTTGTACCACCATAAACATCGCAGTTATATTCTGTTGATTTCAAGGTTACGGAAGCATCTGCCATACCGGTTCCATTTTCATCACACACATAGCCGCATATACTGCTGACACCTTCAAAATGATTCACCTTTTCAAATGTGTTATAGGCACGGTTAAGCATAACTTTCTCGCAATTGTCATATTGTTTTCTTTTTTCTTGTGACAATTTTGAATACTCCACTACTTTTTTATGCTCTGAAAGTGCCTTCTTTTCCTTTTTGCCATAACAGTAATTGATTTCACCTTCCGCATTTACAATTCGCCAGTTTACCATCGTGTCATTATGAAATAAATATCTCACACCTTTTTTGCTTAATTTCGCATAAGACGGTACATAATTAGTATCCTCGTAACAATAAATGAAATTTACTTTTCCATCATCCGTGAAATAATACTCGGTAATATGTAATACCGTCTCATCTTTTTCAATACTTACCATCTTATGAACTTTGTCACTCTCCGGATGATGATATATTTCATATTCGATTTCATTCTTTGTTTTTGCGTGAATAAACTTTTTATGTGTTACCCGGTAAGTATTAATCTGATTATCTTCCTCGTTATTTTCATCTGCATCTTCCAATGTATAAAACAACGTCTTATCCCATTTATACTTGCCACTTCTTTTGCCTGGCACATAGTTTAATTCATCCACATCAATCTGACGGCTGTTATTTATATCCGCAGAAATAATTTCCTGTTTGTCATTTTCTTTTGAAGAATCCGGGGACTGACCGTTCAGATTCCGAACCGAGTACAGCAAATCATCCTGTTTAGAACGTGTCTGAATCTGGCAGGTAGAACTTACACTTTTGTCCGTCCTGCTTTTTGCCGTCAAATTACAGGTAACTCCATAATCATTTACGACAATATGTCCATTACTTCCTACAATCACCTGATTCGAATCACATGTCCACACAACATCTTTTTCTTCTATGCCATCCCTCTGTAAATATTTCGTCATGTCCATTTCTTGCTTGGTATCCACCCAAAAGGATGGCGCGCGAAACGCAAGTGACTGAGTAGTCGGAGTCTTTCTATTTTGCACATAATTTACTTTTTCATTACTCTTAGAATACATTGCCAGATAAACAATAACAGCAGCTAAAAGCAACAAAAAAATCCCAAGAGCAGCACATGTTGATTGTATACTCGATTTTTCATTCTTCATACAGCATCTCCCCCGGCTTTCTAAAACCTTCTTATTTTTTCAACCTTGCAATATAGGATTGCAAACCTCGCAAAAATGTAACAACCGAATTATAGTTATACATTTTTACCCGCAGTTTTACAGTTTCACCGGCAAAGGATATAAGCAAATAAGTTCCCCGCCGCAGAAAATACAACAAGGTAAATAAACCGGCATAGAACAATCCCGAAATAAGAGCTCCCACTAAAGCTTCACCCCCTGCAATTGCTCCAATAATAAGATTAAATATAAGCAGAAGACCACCCCATATAAAATACGAAATTGGATTTTCGTGCAGAATCTGTGTGCCGGAAATTTCTTGTAATTCTACAATGGTGTTTTTCGTATCAAGTCCTCTCGATAGAGTAAACCGATTTTCTTTCGCATAAAACCTTTTGTTTGTAAAAAACACTCTGGTAGAACCAATACTTCCATCCGCAGCCATTGTCGAGACATATGAATTCTGAAGATTCATAACAATCTGCTCATCCGAATCAACGATTAATTCATTTCCTCCGGATGCCGGCTGCTGATATCCCTGTTGATACCCTTGCTGATACCCTTGCTGCTGATAATTTCTTTGCTGCGCATTCGTACCAAATTGATAACCACATTTATTACAAAATGCTGCGTTATCATTTAACACATTTCCACACTTTGGACAACTCTTACTCATAGTAAATTCCTCCTTAAAATATGTATTGATTACCGCCACCTCTTTGTCAGCGGAGGCGGATAATTCTCTTTTTTTAATCGTTATGCCTTGATTGCCGGTAACAGTTATAAGCACTAAAACAACCAAAAGCAAAATACACAGACTAAATGTTATGTACATTCCCACAGAAAGTATTTCTTTCCACAGAAAGCGGAGAATATTTTCTGCCGGTTTAAACCCTGATAAAATCTGTCCAGGAACACCCCACAAAAAAATACTGCTGCAAATAATACCAAAAAGCCCATATACACTGGCTGCAATAATAGGTACAAACTTAGTTCTCTTGAAGCAAAAGAACATCGTTTGCGGTATCAGCATAAGCATCGCAAGCAACAATACAAACTGCCAGACTTTGAGTATCCTGCGTTTCATCTCAGAGCCTCCCATTACTTTAATAAAAACTGTTCCTCTCCATCTCCCAAAAGCAATACCGTTCCCGGTTCTGCCATCGAATAAGAAGAAGCCGTTACCAGTCTGCCATCTGCCATTTTTGTACCTGTTGAAGAATAATCAATCACAAAATAATTCCCCGTCTTGTCATCGTAGCGAATTCCACAGTGCCGTCTGCTGATTCCCCGATTATCAAAAACAAGCATACTGTATGCCGGGTCTCTTCCCAGTACGATTTCCTCTCCTGCATTTACTGTGAGAGACTGCCCTGCATATTGTCCACAGATTCCTGTTAAAGTTCCACAAGCAGCTGCTTTTGCATCCCCCGGTAATGGCATATTCTCTAAACTTTGATTTTGAAAAAATTCCACTTTCTTCTCCCGCCTTTTCTGAACACAAGTAAGGATAAAGAAAACACTTCCTGTAACACACAGCATACATGCCAGAATAAAATTGGCATAAGCACCGATTCCCCCTGCATGATGATAAACTTCTTTGATAAACTGTGAACCGACACCGCGAATGGCAAGCATTTTTTCAGAAATCAGCGAAAAAGAATGAATACTGCCTCCTGCCGCCCGCCAGATTGCTCCCGGTACTGCAAAATACAAAATTAAGTCAAACAAAACTGCCAAAGTTCCGGTAAGCATTACGCCAAAAGAATACAACCGTCTTTTTACAATACAAAAAACGAGAAATCCGGCTGCTATGAGAACCGGCAGATAAATGAAACACCCCATAAGGAAAAATATCTTTCTTCCTGCATTCTTTTGATTTGAAAAATACTTTTCAAACTGAATTTGCGGCAACACAAGCGGCGTATTTTCTCTCAAACACCATCTTCCCCATGTAAAGCCGGAAAATGAAGTCTTATTTCCAAACCTGCTTTTCATTTCTTTTTCATAAGACGCTACCCATGCATTTCTTAATTCACTATCTTTTTGATAATTTGAAATAAACGTAAATGCACCGGCGGCATCTGCTGTAACAGCATCCTGTTTTCTTGCATATTCATGTACGTTTACCGCAGCATCCACATAATCATTTCCGGATAATGTTATCCATGGAATAAATGCGGTTACAAGAAACAAAAATAACAACACCATTCCAACAATCCACTGTCCGATTTTTTTGCCTTCTGTCACTTACACCACCTACTTTTCCTTACAACAAAGTTTTTCCAACGTATCGATTACCACCCGGTCATTTTTAATCCGCAAATTCTTATCCAATTCCATCATCCGGCATATCAGTTGAAAATAACCTTTTCGAATTTTTACTCCATGTTTTTTAGGTGGTATTAATTCTGTTTTTTTTGACGACAATCTTGTGAGTGCATCTGTCGGGACATGCCCCGTCAATAAATAATAAAATGTTGCTCCCATAGCGTAAATATCCGTCCAAGCTCCTTCATCTTTCGGAATGCCTTCTTTTGCCGTGCGATACTGCTCCGGCGCAGCATAATTCTTTTTTAAAAAGGCAGCCTGCAAAACCGGTTGTTTGTCCGTCATATACTTTGCCGCTCCGAAATCAATTAAAACCACTGTACCCTCTTTGGTACAAATAAGATTGCCCGGCGAAATATCACCATGCACAACATAGTTTTCATGAATCGTACAAAGAGCTTTCATGACCGACAGAATAATCTCCACCGCTTTCCTTTCGGAATAAGGCTCATACTGTCTTTTTTTCATTCTTCTTCCCACACTGTCTCCCTGCAAATATTCCATCACAAGGTACACCGTATCATTGGCTGAAAACACATCATATATCGTAACAATATTTTGTGCATGAATGAATTTGGCAGTTATTTTGGCTTCTTTCAAAAAACTCTTTTTTCCATAAAGAAAAGCATTTAAATATCTGGAATTTTTCACCTCCAAAGCATCCGCTTCCCGCTCTGCCCATTCCGACGGAAAATACTCCTTTACCGCCACATTTCTCTGAAGCAGTAAATCCTCACAAAGATAAGTGATTCCAAAACCACCCACACCAATGCAGCCAATCACCCGGTATCTTTCATCTAAAAGAGTATCTTCTGAAAGTACATGTTCCGGCTTTTGTTTTTCATTTAAGTATTCCAGTTTTTGAATGACCTGTTTGGGATTTTCTTTTGACAGCATAATCCATGACAAAAAATCTTTTTTATCCATATCTTCCTTCATGGAAAATACCAGCACATAGACTTGTTCAACCGGAAACATGGAGAGCACCACAGGACATCCTTCCTTATCTCTTTGCTGTGAAAATCCCCACGCAATCTGTAACAATTGTGTAAGACTTCCGCCAACCGAAGTTATCATATAGCATCGGATATCCAGTAAACTGTCATAGGTGCGCCAGATTACAAAATCTTTTTTCTTTAAATAACAATTCCCAAGCAAAAATCGTTTAGCAATAATTTTCCCCTGATGCCAGCCGTTTTTGTCTTCTTCTAAGGGCTTTTGCGGACTCCAGCCACAAACCGGACATTCGTCTCTTTCTCTGTCCCATTCCACAAAACAGCCCATGCAAGCCTTTACCTCCATGCCATCCTCCTATGATTGTTTTTCCTTTTCTCCCGAAAGTACCTCACCGTATAAGTCATAATACAAATCCGCCATTCGCTGATACCTATCCTCTATCTGCACCGATAATCCCTTTTTAACGGCCTGAGATTTTTCTTCCGAAACATTCACACCCATTTGCTGCAGACTAACCATTTTGTCTTCACTCACCCGTTCATAGGCACGCTGTGGTTTCCTGCCGGTCAGCAGATAAAAAATGCTGCCGCACAAACTGTAAACATCGGTCCATGGACCTTGTTTTCCATGAGAGTCATATTGCTCAATCGGTGCATAACCATGCTTCAGTAAAACGGAATGATCCTTTCCTGAGTGGTATTCTTTGGCTGCACCAAAATCAATAACTTTTGCTCTTCCCTCTCTAGTTACCATAATATTATCCGGGCTAATATCCCGGTGGATAATATTTTCCTTGTGTACCTCGTTGAGTGCCGCAATCACTTCTTTTAACATCGGAAATAAAACATCGGGTGGAATCTTACCGCCCAATTGCTTGGCATACCGGCGCAAATCAATTCCTTCAATATATTCCATAACAATATATGCCGTATTATTTCCATAGAAAAAATCACGGACCGAAACAATTCCGGACATCGTATAAAAATGCGATAAATTTTCTGCTTCTTTGATATATGTTTGCAGCCCATGCTGATACGCGTATTTTGCCTGCTCCGTATTTTCTGTAAAAACGTTTAAGGTGGCGGTTAAGGACGAGTGTGATATCGTTTCCGTAATTCCCCGCGAAGCAACTCCTCTTGGAAAATATTCTTTAATACACACCCGCTTGCTCTGATAAAAATCCCAGCCAATATAAGTAATACCAAAGCCACCTACACCAATCACTTTTCCTACAAGATATTTACCATTTAATATCTCATAAGGCGGCAGACTATTTTTCACCTGCTGATACGCCGGCAAATAAAATCCGCAGTATGGACAGGGTTCTTTTGGCATATTTAATTCTTTCATGCATCCCATGCATAAAACATTGGGGTCTACCAGTCTTTTTGCCATTATTTTTCACTCTCCCGTCTGCTGTCATTAACCATCCACAACTTCATCGGCATCTCCTTCTGTAAAATCTACTTCATCTTCATCGGATGGTTTCTTTTTCACACTTTTCTTTTTCATGCTTTTGGGCTTTGTTGTAGCCGAACTTGGCACCGGTGTCTGTGTAGGCTCCGGTGTCGGCTCTACCCCTTTGCTCTTTACTAAGGTAATCTGTTTGTCCTCCCGGATATTAATGATTTGTCCTTTCTCAGGAAGCTGGGAATCCACTTTTCCTTTTGATACAGTCGAATAATTCTTACCACTTTTTACAACAACAGGAACCGTTATTCCTCGCGCCTTCAAAAGTGCCTTAGCCTCATTTACAGACAGTCCTGTAAGTTTTGGCATTTTTTTCTCGTAATCACTTTTTTTACCAACCGAATAAACGAGCACAACCGGGGAAGCCGATTCTCCCTTGGTATACACTTCTCCCGCACCAACGGTCTGCGATACCAGTGACCTATTCGGGATTTCATCCGAATAAGTCTCTTCTACCGTCACTGCAATTCCCTTATCCTCAAAATAGCGAACCGCATCCTCTCTTGTCATAGAAGCACAATCCTTCATTGTAAATTTATTCGTACCACCACTTACCGTAAACTGTACCGATGTATCGCCTGACACAGCACTTCCTTCGACTACACTCTGCTCAATTACCGTGTCCTCTTCTTTTTGTGTATCGTACTCATAGATTGGCTCGGAAATATTTTTAATTCCCGTATTGTTTAACAACTGCTTGGCTTCCTCCAAACTTTTTCCAGTGCAGTCCGGCATTGCCTTCATCTGTTCTGAAGTCTGAACCTTCGCATTGTTTTGTTTCACATACCATGTCACCGCTCCTGCCATCGCACCTGCCAGTCCTATGACGCATAAGATTAAGAGCACTTTCGTACCTGTTTTCATTGCCAAAAGATGTGAAACCAATCGCCCATGCTCCGGTGGCGGCGGTGGTAAAATCCACTCCGGCTCATATACCGGCTGGAAGTTCTGTCCACCAAGCGCCTCCATAAAATCCTCTGCCGTCTGCAAACGATACTGTGGCTTCACATTAAGACAGCACATCATAGCAAGTTCTGCCTGCTCCGGAAGTTCAATTCCCATACTGGATGGTGGAATCAGTGAGTCCTCGTTTACCCGGTTATTTGCCGGAATCGGTTTCATTCCTGTCAACATACGATAAAACAATGCTGCCACAGCATACAAATCCGTATAAGGCCCCTGTGGTGCCGTTTTACTGTACTGCTCAATCGGTGCGTAGCCCTGTTTCAATACGATTTCTGTTCGTATATTAGCAAGCTCTGACGCATGTTTTGCGGCACCAAAATCAATTAATTTGATAACACCTTCATTGGTGACAAATACATTATCCGGTGCAATATCACGATGAAGCACACCTCTTTTATGAATGTCTTTTAACGTATGCAGTACCGTAAGAATAACTCTTCTGCACCACTCATAATCCTTCTTGTTACCGGACTGTTTGAGAATTGATTTTACATCCATTCCCTCTAAATACTCCATCACAATATAACCGGTTCCATTCTGCTCAAAAAACGTATATATTGCCACTACGCCTTTGATGTCCTGAAGGTTTGCAACACTCCTTGCTTCCTCCAAAAAGCTTTGAAGTCCTGCCCGGAAATGGTGAGCCGATTTTGCATCTTTTGGTCGAACGGTAATTCCATCCGAATCCCTTTCACAAATCTGTCCGGGATAAAATTCCTTAATTGCCACTTTGCATAAAAGCGTCTCGTTCCAGCCAATGTATGTGTTTCCAAATCCACCGGAACCAATTGCCTTCCCCACAATAAATTTGTTCTGCAGCACCGTTCCCGGCTGTAAAAACTGCGGCGGTACGGCTTCCAAATCCAAAGACGCTCCACAGTGTGGACAAGTATGTAATTTTTCATTTTCTATTGGCTGCATACAGCCGTAACATCGTTTCATAAGATTCCTTTCTTTAACGATAGTTTCTATTAACTCATTACAGAATCAACATCTTCACTCGCACTATCAGGTTTTTGGGTCGTTTTTGGCTTTGCAGGTTGTGAATCCCTCTGCTTAGGCACACTAGTTGCCTGTGGCACCGGCGTTGCATTTGCCTTTGTCTCAATCACAATCTTATACTTTCCATCCTTTTTAAATATCTTTTCCGGTTTTCCATCCACAAGTGCATATACATTTGTAATCACCGCATTACTTTCCGGACCTTTTATCGTCACATCATAGCTATATGAAATATCCTTTAAAGCACTCTTTACCGCTGCCGGACTTTTTCCTGACCATGAAACCAGTTTATAAACCGTATCAAATGGAAGTTCACTTGTTTTACTGTCATCAAACGTCTGTCCCGCTGCAATATTCTGGTTTACAATATAGCCAACCCCTTTGGCGGAATCTAACGATACATAAGCAGCATTATAAGAAGGAGTTTCCTTTCCAATAAATTTCTTACCTCTGTACTTAGCAAGTTTTACACTGTTAATATATCTTCCACGGAAATTCTTCATAACATCCTTAAAATATGGGCTCACATAATAGTAAATGGCATCCACATCTTTTAAAGTAAAAAAGGTATCTTTCTTTTGACCGCGAATCTCTTTGGCAGAAATAAATTTCCCTTTTACTGTTATGCCATAAACATCCCGGTAATTCTGGCGGTTACTGTCAACGGCATCCTCACCTAACCCTTCCGTTGCCTCTTTACATTTGTCACTGCTAAGTTTTAAATACGCCGCTAACGAGTCCACGTTACCATTCATATTTTCCGCCACCGTTCCATAGTTACAGCGTTTACTCGTAACTAAAGAGCACAGAATCTTTTTATCTTTTCCCAGTGTTCTTCCGCTTACCGGATTCTGCACAGATATAATTTCATCCTCTTGATTTGGGTCATACATAACGGCATTTACTTTCAGAGAAACCCCATCTTTTTTCACAAGTTCTTCCGCATTTCCATACGTCTTACCAATGATATTGGCAGCTCTCACTTCCGTACTGTCTCCCGTGTCAATGGTATCCGTCATTTTCTGGTAAGTAACAACTCCGCCAACACCGACAATCACACAGGCTAACACAGCAACTAAGCCTTTTGCCCACTTCGGGAATTTACCCACATCATTTTTCTTATTTTTTACATGAATCCGCTTAACCTGAGCACTGTTTAATTCTTCTAAAAATACCTGTGCCGACGGCGTACGGTCTTTCTGATACACATTAAGTGCATTCATCATCGCATTCTCTGTATTCTGCGGAATGGAGATTCCTAACTGCGTTGGTGTTTTTAATTCATCTAACAAAGCTCTATCGACAGACTCTACCGGCACCTTGCCTGTAATCATTCGATACATCACTGCTCCCAGTGCATAAACATCGGTCCATGGGCCGCGGACGCCACGGCTTCGATACTGCTCCTCCGGTGCATAACCCTGTTTCAAAATAATCGCAAGGCTCTTGGAATTTGCCGTCGTAACATAACGGGTTGCTCCAAAGTCCATCAGTTTAATCTCTCCCTCCGCCGTAACAACAATAGTTTCCGGTGAGATATCACAATGGATAATGTCAAGCGGATGCACCTGACATAAGCCGGTGAGAATTTTAACAATAAATGCTTTCGCTTCCTCAGCAGAAAAAACCTTGCCATCATCAAGAATCTGCTGCAACGTTTCCCCTTCCACATATTCAGAGATTACATAACCGGTATCATTTTCCGCAACACAGTCATATACCTTGGCAATTCCTTCTACCGCATTTAAGTGCTGTATCCGGTTTGCCTCATTTAAAAATGTCGTAAGCCCCTGCTCAAACTGTTCAAGCGCATCACCGGAGTAAATCGTAACTTCTGTTTCCCCTTCTGCGCGGGTTGAAAAATCGCTTGGTAGATACTCTTTCACAAACACTTTCCGGTTGTGCTCAGCATCCATTCCCAAATAGGTAACCGTATATCCACCATAGCGGATAACACGTCCCACAATATACTTTCCACCCACTACGGTTCCAGGGTCTAGATAATATGACTCCTGACGCAGTGTCGTTTCATCGTAACCACAATGCGGACATGTCGTACAATTATCCTCTATATTCGTCATACAACCCATACATAATTTCATGTCTGACTTCCTCCTTTTTCTATGCCTTTATCTTCACCGGTTTTGACTCAACGGTTATATCTCCATATTTTGCACGAAGTTTGAAATAGCGGTAAGTTCCTTTTTTCATATTGATTTTTGCACCGCTTTTCTTACTTATGGATTTCACTACTTTTAACTGACTCTTTTTCTTTCCTACTAACACTTCTATTTTCCCTGGTTTTGCAAAACCTTTCCCATAGGAATACGACAATTTGAATGAACGGTACACGCCTTCAATATATCGCTTTGCCTTTCCCCGTACATATTTAATTTTCGGTGTCGGCAGATTACAGGATAAGGTGACCGGAAGTGCCGCCAGTTCTTTTGTCTCTCCCTCTTTGGTCTCCATCAGTTTTACAGAAAGATTTTTTTCTCCCAGAAAACATTTTTTCAAACGGAGAAAATTTCCTAATTTACTGTAAGTAAGATATTTTTCATCACCTTTAGCAAGTGAAACATCCAACCATAAATTTTCTTTTTGCGGAAGTTTTCCAAAGAAATACTCTAATGACAAATTTTTATTAAGTGTTAATTCTCCATTGTCAATATAAGAAACATTGATGAGGCGCCACTCTTTTTCTTCCGAAGAATTGTTTTCTGTATAAGCACAGCGATATAGGGATATACCAATTGGCTCTACACCAAAAACAGCACTGTTTTTAGTCGTTTCCAGCCAGTTTCCTCCGTCTTTTTGGAAACGGAATTTGCCTGCATTAACCCCCGTCAACTCAACTTTAGTCTCAAACTGGTCTTTCGCTTCATTATAAACAGGGGCATTGTCCGAATCTACAACTTGAAATTCTTCTGCACGTACCTCACCTGCCGGAGCTAAACTGCCTGCCACAAGGGCGAACATCATAAAACCTGATAAAATCTGTTTTCTCATTTCTCTTACCAATCCTTTCTTTTAACGTTTATCTTTTTTCAAATTTCTAAGAACAATGGTACTTGCCACACCGCATATCAGCATGATAAGAAGCAAAATAAGCCAAGTATGCCATAAATGCTCCGATGTTCTTACAAAAAAGTCTTCATATGGTTTTGCCGGAATTTTCATCAATTTCCCGGTTTCTGTCTCAATTTCTTTATACGGAAGAGCATTCAAATCTGCTGTATTTCCAAGACACTCCATCGACCATCGGCTGACCGTGATTTTGGAAATGACAAGTGCCCCGTCACCTAGCGCAAATAAAACTCCGGAAAATAATAACTGAACAATTAACACAAACGGTGCAAATGCCATAGCCCGGTCTGCATTGCGCACAAGAGACGATACAATCAATCCCATCGATGCCGAAGCAAATATCGTAAGCACCATAGTCAGCCAGATTTCCATTCCCGGATGACTGCCCCAAATAGTTCCTCCTTTGGCAGTATGCTCTAATAAGTTCAAGAAAATAGTGGTCAAAAGCGTCGCCTGTATAAGACAAATAATTCCCTGAACAATGTATTTGGACAACACATAGACGGACAACCGCAAATTTCCCATATACTCTCTTTTGAGAATGGCTCTCTCCTTACACACTTCCTGAATCGTGTTAAACAATCCAATCCATATGCCGGAACAGGAAAGGGCAAATAAAATTGACTTTGTATCATCAAAGTTTACAAAAGTTCCTTCCTGTGCCACCAAAAACAATAAAAGTGCAATGGCAACCGGCTGAACCAATAACAAAAGCAGTCTTGAATAATCATTTTTAATTAAGTTCACATACCGTGCCGTCAAGACTCGCAGCTGCTTAAACCACGAAACATTTCGCCTTGCGGATTTTTTTATAAACGTATCTTCTGCCTTTGAAAGTGCGGGTTCTTCCTGTCTTTTCTGCCAGTAATTTTGCAGATAATAGCCATTCCAGTTATCTGTATTTACAGCAAGTTCATTGTAGATTTCCACCAAATCCTGTTTGCCGAAATATTCATTCATTTCCGAAGGCGGTCCACAATAACAAATCTTTCCTCCCGGTCCCATAAAAATCACCTTATCGCACAAGTGAATGCTCTGTGTGGTATGTGTTACCATGATGATTGTCTTGCCTTCACTCTTTGACAACGAAGCCAGTGTATGCATCAGACTTTGTTCCGTATCCGGGTCTAAACCGGATGTTGGTTCATCTAAGAAAAATAATCCGGGGTCAGCCAGCAATTCAACGGCTATACTAGCTCTCTTTTTCTGCCCACCGCTTAATTTTCTGATATAAGTATCCGCATGTTGCGTAAGGTCTACCATCTCAAGCACCTTATAAATCCGCAGTTCCATTTCTTTCCTTGTTGTATCGGAAGGCATTTTCATTTTTGCTGTATATAACAGCATTTTTTTTAGTTTCAGATTTTCGTAAATAATATCCTGCTGCGGAACAAAGCCAATCATGTTTTTCAAACCATTGAAATTTCTTCTAAGGTCAATTCCATTGCAGAAAACATTTCCCTCAATATCCCGGTCAAAGCCGCTCATGGCATTCATTACCGTCGTTTTTCCTGCACCAGAACCTCCGATAATTGCTACAAACTCATTACTGCCAATATCACCATAAACCTGATTGAGAATTTTCTTTCGTCCGGCACCTCTGCCTACCTCTTTGGAAATATTTTCAAGCCTGAGAGACACACCGCTCATAGCCCCTTGGTACAACAATTTTCCATCGATGACAAAAAATAAAAAGTTTGCAATCTGAATCATGTCTTTTTCTGCAATCTGCTCATCGCGGTTTACTCTTTTGCCATTGACATATACGCCATTCATGCTACCATAATCGATGATGGTATACACACCATTCTGGTTCATGATTGCTGCATGCTTTCTCGAAATTCCAGGGCTGTCCATCACAATCGTATTGTCATTGCCACGTCCAATCTGTGTAAGTCCCTCGGATAAAGTCTGGCACTGCCATGCACTTTTTTGCAGTGAATCTGTCAGTATGATAACTGCCGATTGATTTGACACATGATTTTTTGCATCAATACGGAGAATCCAGTCTCCCGATTCTTTCTGATAATACTTTCTCGGCTTCATACATTCATAAATTTCACCACGGTATAAATACGTTCCATTGGTACTTCCCACATCACCAACATAGGTTTTTCCATTTGCAAATTTAATTTTTCCATGGACTCCCGAAATGGTCGACATGGGGATTACAATATCACAACGGTCTGGGTCTCTTCCGAACAAAATACGGTCTTTTCCAAATGCCTTCAAATCGTAATCATAAAAGTTTGTACCAGCAAGTACAATCATCCGGCTTGCCTGCCTGTTTTCCGAATGCGGACTTCCTACATATTGTGTTTGTTGTAGCTGTTCCATAACCTGCTCCCTTTATCCAAGTGACTTAGTTTTCTTTTTTCTCCTTCACGTACTGCTGGCAGAAAGTTTTTACCCCCAGCGAATCGCTTACATCATTTACATATAACTTACTCTGAAATCCTTCCATTTCTGCTATTCCTTTTCCAACCAGCACACAATCTCTTTTCTGGTTGACAAGCTTCTGAAAACAGCTTAAGGATTCATTATACTTAAAAAATTCTTCAAATGCTTTTTTCTGAATTGGAAATGGCGTTGTGCCATCTGCCGCATAGAAATTTCCCTCAGCCGCTTCACTCATCAAAATCCACATAAAACGCATACAGGCATTCTGTTTGTTTTCAGACGATTGTGCACTAATGGCATATTTTTCATCAAACTGCACAAACATCTTTCCATCCTGTGTTAAAACATGCGCACGGTAATCCGTGACTGAATTTTTCTGAATTTCCTCAGAAACTGCTTTGCGCTGAATAAAGTTATACAGAAAATAACGGTACTCAACATTGGCAATTGTACTATTTCCCCGGTCAAGCACATTATTTGCTGCTGTCACCATTCCGCTTGTTGCCTCTCCACGCCTCGAAACATCAAAAAGGTAAGAAGAAAGATTTGTGACCATATTGGTATCCGGCTGCAATTTCCCGGTAGAAAAATCAAAACAATCCGGGCCGGCAAGAACTGCCATCTTTGCAATCGCACCATAATACTTCGCAAAAGTATATTCCGTAGAATCAGCAGCTTTATTTTCTTTCACTACATCTGCTATCTCAACGGTATCACTGTTTTTATACTTTTCATCTGTATAAAAAACACTGTCCTTTAAGCTGTTTTCCGGTTTTTGTTCATACTGTTTGCCAAAAAGCAAAAGTGTATTGATACCGGTAGGCATTTCATTCATTTGTGGGAAACATTTTTCATACTCCGTTAAGTACAAATAATCCTCCCGCTCAAGTTCCTCTAACACGTTATCCTGATAAGATACCAGTTTGTAAGAATCCAAATCCGATACATTATCAGAGAAAAACATATCCGGCATTGATTTATTTTCTTTTGCCTTTTTCAATTCCTGTGACATCGTTGCATCCGGATTATCCTTTGTAATATTAACGACATTCACTGTGATTTTTTTATTGTCCTGAAGCATCTGATTTACCCGCTCACTTGCATTCTCACTTGAGACAAAATTCTTCGATGCAACGGAATCGAGCATCTCCTTCTGCTTTTCATTTTCCACCCAGATTGTAATGGTATCCTTATGTAAGGTTGTATCAAAAATCCTGCTTTCTTTTTTTAATACGGTAGAAAAAAGTGTAAAACCTACTACAACCGCTAACACCAAAACGGATACCAGACTAATTGTCCAGTTTCTTCTCCTTCTGCGTTTTTTCTGTTTTACTTTTGGATATTCCGCCATTCGTTTACTTTCTAAGGCATCCTCAAACTGCTGTATACTCTGAAAACGCAGTTCCGGACGAACTGCCATTGCCTCCATAATAGCACGGTCAATGTTCGGTTCAATATCCACTCCCAGTTCTGCCGGAGATTTAAGACTATCTTTAAATTCTCTTTCTGTGGCTTCCATTGGTTTGATACCCGTAACCATCTGGTATAAAATAGCGCCAACCGAATAAATGTCCGTAAAAAATCCCTGCTTACTTTTATCGCGGTACTGCTCCGGTGCAGAATATCCGACTTTGATGATTTTCTCTCCTGCCATTCCCTCAGAGCTGTCATTTAACTGAGCCGCACCAAAGTCAAATATTTTAACATTTCTCTCATCCGAAATAAATATATTATCCGGACTGATATCACGGTGAATAATTCCTTTTGCATGAATTTTTTTGACCGCTTCAATAATCGGATGAATTACATTTAATGCAACTTCCGGCTCCATCCGCCCCTGTCTTTCCAAATAATCTTTTAACAATACACCATCGACATATTCCATAATGATATATGCCGTATTATTTGCCTCAAAAAAGTCATATACATTCACAATATCTTTTGCTTTTCCAAACTGGGCAATACTCTGAGCCTCCATAAGGAACCGCTTCAACTGTGCCTGATACTGATTTTGTTTATCCCCTGATAAAAGTCCTACACTACATTCACCCGGCGCACGGTTTACTAAACCTGCCGGATAAAACTCTTTTACCGCGACAACAACACCAAGTGTTGTATCAAAACACTTATAGGTAATTCCAAATCCACCAAATCCAATGGCATTTCCCACAATAAAATGATTTGCAAGGATTGTACCCGGTGTCAGATAATGAGGCTGCTTAGGTTTTGTTCCCTCTACATATCCGCAAAAAGGACATACCTCATATTGTCCTTTTACGCTAAAACAATTCATACATAATTCGCTTGCCATATTCTACCTCTTTCATTATTCCAGTCGAAACCGATTTTCTTCACTACCAAAATCAAGAATAGTTCCCGGTTTCAGGCAAATCTCCATGTTCTGCGGAAGACACTCCTGCGAACCATTTGTAAAACTGCCGTTGCTGGATGTGTCAACAATTTTAAAACACTCTTTATCTCTATGAAAACTTATGACACAATGTTTTCGACTGACTTTCTGCTGGTTTTCAAAAACTAAATCATTATCCGCAGTTCGTCCAATCCGAATGGTTTCTCCATCCTGAATTGGAATTTCTGCTCCCTTATAAATACCGGCAAGACCGACCAGAACACCTCTTACCGTCTCAATCTTCATATTTTCATCGCCGGTTTTCTCTGCCGGACTGACAATGTTATATCTCATATTTTGCTGTTCATTTTTAATTTCCTGCACCTTAGGAATCACATCGGAGGTGACCGGTTTCTTTCTGCGTGGCCGCACAAAGAAACTCACAATCCCAAGAACCGCCGCTGCTATAGAAACGGACAAACTGATAAAAAAGGCATATCCCCAGCTAACAGAAGTTTCCCCTGAAATATTCCAAATTGGTGCCAGAGAATCAATCACAAAAAACAGCGTAATGTAAGCCCCCGCAATTACAAGGGAGAAAATCCCGGATAAAATTTGTTTGGCGCTCCCTACTAAACCAATAATTCCTGCAGCAAGTGACAATATCACCGGCAGAACTAAAAGTCCCCACACAACAAACATGACCGAAACTCCAAACACATGCGGATTCGCCGAATCCGGGTGGATTACATTTTGTAAATACTGAAATGCTGAAAATTCCTTTGTTCCATAATTGGTATGTACAATTTTGGTCATAGGCAGAAAAAATACCGCCAAATTCACAAAGAGCAGTAATGCTCCTGCTATTCTTATTCCTTTTGCACTACGGTCCATCATTTTCCTCCTGTTTTTCCTTTGAATTACTCGTTATTTTTTTTACTTAATTCTTCCAGTAAAGTGCTCCAATTAAACCGCTCTCCACACAATGGCATGAATAACAGATTTACATCGCCAACCGTAATCATGTCATAAGCTTCCAGTTTTACCGGACTGAGCACAACTTCATTGTTTCGATATACCAAACCACTGGAATCTCCCGGCTGAACCAAATACAAATGTTTTTTCGGTTCATATACAACAATGGCATGGCGGTTTCTGGATACGCTTTTATCACCAACTAAAGCAATATCCATCTGGATGTCACGTCCAATGAAATTTTTACCAACTTTCAAATGGAAATCCTGACCTACATGAGCACCACCCATCGCAATTAACCATCCCACACATGGAGAAGAAATGGTATTCACCTGTGGTGCATTTACTACGGATGGATTCGGGCTTGCGGCATTTGCGCCGGTAACACCTGAAAACAAATCATCATAAAATGCTACCGTATGGTCATCATCTTCTGTCCACTCCGGCTGATTAACAGTCGGCACTGTTTCAGTTGCGGCAAATGTATCCTGTGTCAGCGGAATTGTCGGCTGCTCATTATAATCATCCGCATAAGGTATTGTTGGCTGTTCAATCGGCGTTCCTCCGGTCGGAAGTGTTACTTCATCGGCCGGCATAACCGGTGCCTGCCCCCACTGATTTACCGGTTCCTGTGGCACCGGTACCGGTGACGGTGTTGTCATATCCTCTGTAAATACTGTTGTGAGGCTGTCATCTGAACCAGCTCCCCCCTGACAATGTGGACATACCGCATATTTTTCCTTGTCAAAAAAGTGCCCCTTTTCGCATCTGCTTAAATTCATAATTACTCCTTTCTGCGCTTTTGCGCCTGCACCTTTGTGCTTATCTTTCTTTGTTAATAATAGATTCTTTATATTGCAGTATCGCTACGGAGGTATTATCCTGCGAGTGAGTGTTTCCTGTGATAGCGGCATTCACAAGTGTTTTTGCCTTATCTTCCATCGAAACAATATCACTCACTATAATCCCGTGAATCTGCTCATCCGACAGGGTCTTTGTAATCCCATCGCTGCAAAGCATAACTACATCACCGTACTGCATCTCAAATGGCTGTGTATTCACATCCATAAGATTTACATTTCCAATTCCAAGAAAACTTATTAATGCTTCTTTTTGCCGTTTTGCCATCGCTTCTTCTTTTGTCATCTGACCGTTGGCAACCATCTCCTGTAAACGGAGCCAGTAATTATGGTCTCTTGTTACCTGTCTCATCTGGCTTCCACGGATAATATAAATTCTACTGTCACCAACGGATGCCCAGTATAATTTATTATCTTCTGCAATCACCGCAACCATTGTTGTACCGGAACCTTTTCCGTTTTCTTTTGGAAAATTGTAGATTGCCTCATCAATTGCTAAAATCCCTTGTCTGAAAAATGTAGGAATATCCACTGAAGCACTTTTCTCTATCTGCTTAAATGCTGAAACTAACATCTGGATTGCCGTCTGACTTGCTTTGCCGCCATCCGCCATTCCGCCCATTCCGTCACATACCACAGCTAACACTCTGGTCTTTTTATTTGCTGCCAATTTCTTGCCTTTGGATACATAAACAGCATCCTGCTGGTACTGACGATTTCCGGTAACGGTATACGATAACGTTGCTAGTTCCGGCACCATACGCTGTACTCTACCGGTTGACGGTGAGCTAACCGGCTCCTTTTTTACCTCTTTTTTCTTTCCAAACACGATTCATTCACCTCCAAAAAAAATAAATATCTCTGACTCTGTGTCTGTAAATAAAACCATTCCCCCGCTTTCAATGTGACGGATTGTCCCATCAAAAGTGCTCCAAATTTGGTATATGTGTAATTTCTGGAATAGTTTTTTACATAAAACTGATTGTTTTCTGTATCGTAAGTAACCTCACAATGTTCGCCGCTGATTTGCGGATTCGTTATGACGTACTGGCATTTCGCCCGGTTTCTTCCAATTTTTATCTGATTGTGTATCAAATCAATTCTTTGATTTTCTCCTTGCCCCTGCAATATGATGAAAGCAAAACTTTTCTGTCTACCATCTGACACAATTCGGTGTGACAGATGCATTTCATGTACAAATTCTTTCATGTTCCTTGTACGAGTCTGCCACTTTTTTTGCAGTGCATGATTTATTGCCGCATTGATATGGCTTGGTATGTGAGGCAGCAATTCTTTAAGTGGCTTTATTTCAACTCCTGCTTCCCGGTCTGGTGCCGTCGGCAGCTTCTTCCCACTTACCACATAGTAGTAAGTGGCAGCAAGACCATACACATCCGTATGCGGTCCCTGTCTGCCTGAACGGGAATATTGTTCAATCGGTGCAAAACCGGGTTTAACCATAACGGAAATGCTTTGTGGGGAATTGAGTGCAAATTCTCTCGTTGCACCAAAATCAATCAGTTTCATTTCCCCTTTATTGTCATACATAATATTGTCCGGACTGATGTCTCGGTGCAGAAGATTTTTCTTATGTACACGATGCAGCGAATCTCCAATTTCCTGAACCATCTGATTGGCAAGGGCAATTGACAAGGGCTTGTTTTGTTCTCTCATATAGCGGCTCAATGTAACACCCTGCACATACTCCATAACGAGATAGGCGGTTCCATTCTGCTCAAAAAAATCTCTGACATTCACAATGTGTGATTCTCTTTGAAATTCCAGCAGGATATTTGCCTCTTTCACAAACACATCTTTCCCGTGATAGTACAATTCATCCTTTAACTGGCTGTTTGGCTCAATCTGATTGGTTCCTGCCATACGCACCGCCCATTCAACCGGAAAATATTCTTTGACTGCACACCGCTGTCTGAGCCGACTGTCAAATGCCAGATAGGTAATTCCAAATCCACCAATTCCCAGTACACGCCCCAGAAAATATCGGTTTTTCAGCAGTACCCCGGCTCGCATAGCCCGTGAATCAACAGCCGCCTTTTGTTCATAACCACATTGGTAACATAAACGACCATTAAAACAATCACTTTGAAAACAATTAGGGCAAAACAAATTTGTTTTCATCTTTTTCCCTCTTTCCTAGCCGCTCTATTCTTCCTCTGCCTCTGAAACAGCTTCTGCTTTCATCGTATGGAAAACAAATTTTTCACGTCCGGCAGTAATGATATCACCATCCAAGAGCATCCGGCGGTTCGTCATTTTCACACCATTGACAAATGTTCCGTTCGTAGATTCCAAATCTTCAATGTAGCATGCCATTTTCGTTACTTCTATCACAAAATGCTGTTTCGAAAGGCGCTCATCATCAAAATAAATATTACATATATCCGAACGCCCAATAAACAAACTGCCCTCGACATTCCATTCCACATCCTGAATTTTTCCGGCACGGTCGGTAATGGTAAGCCGAATTAGTTTGGAATCTGCTTTTAATAAATCATCCGGATTTATTTCAACAACTTTTTCCGGTTTTCGCTTTGTAATGATAATTACGATAACACCGATAATAAAAACCAGTGCTATAAGGGCAATCCACCAATACGAACGGACAAACTGTTTCGTCTGTTCAGACTTTTCATCTAAACCGGTAAATTTAAAATTGTATTCCTGATTAATCGGATTTGCCTCTTGTGTGTCGTCATGAATATTGGAACATATCAGGGTATATTCACCCGTATACAAATCTTCCTTAAACGTAAGCACAACTGTGTTATCCACGCTATTGTAATTTACATTGTTAATTGCCCATACCCTACCATTGTCATTTTTTCTTTTTGATTTCACAACATAATTGGAAACTTTGTCCGCACCTACTACACTGCCCGAATTGTCCATCAATTCAAATGTAATCGCATTGCTTTTACTCTTTTTTATGTTACGAATAACCGGTGCTTCTTTATCCGGCGTCCAACGACTGTAGTCAATACGTCCGCTCACATTACCACTGCCGCGTTTTTCACTTAAGGTAATTGCACTGATACCATCCAGTTTTTTATTGTTCGGTGCTTCCATTTTCACAACATACGTATGATTCCACACAATATCTGAAAATGTTTTAAATCCTTCTTTTACCTGTTTTTTTGACGTATTCCAGTGACACTTATCAAAATTGTAGCCACGACTGTTCTTTTCTTCTAAAATTTGATAGGTCGCATTCATTTTTTTCTTGTTTGGCTTTTTTGCTTTATTCTTTAATAGAATTCCATACACCGGAACCATCGATTTTTTTACATTTTCGAGTGTGCTTTCTTTGGAATTATCTTTTCCCAAAGAGTCATCTTCCCCGTCTGTCACCAATAAAACAACGGTCCGCTGGCTTGGCTGTGCACCGGCATATGCTGTCAACACTTCATTTAAAGAACGATACAGTACCGTTCTGCTTTTGGCTTCTTTATGATACGGAATCTTGTTTATTTTCTTGATATCTGATTTGAGCGTCTTTGTTTCATTTCCCGACACTGCCTGATTTCCATTTCTTAGCACATTACTCTTTTGACCGCTCGCACGCAAGGTTCCCACTGTATATAATGTCATTTTGTCCTGTGCTTTCATGGACTTTCGCAGTGCTGTAATTTGTTTTTTGGCCTCTGAAAACTGCCCCTTATCTACAGACCCGGAGTTATCCACAAGAATAATGGTATGGAGTCCTTCTTTACTCTCTTTAAAGGAGACTGCCAAATCACTCTGTTTTAAAGAAATGGTATTTCCGATTGTTCCATTAAAAACCATGCTGTCAGAAGCCTTTGCTCCAACAATGTAACTGGTTACATAAGGTGCTGCATCACTTTTTGCCATTTCCAACAAATACGGTGTTTTAAAATATTTTGCCTGCACTTTGATTGTGCAGCAAATCAGACACACTGCAAAAATCAGACAACTGTTTTGTAATATTTTCTTTACTCCTGCCATTTTCTCTCCTCCTCACAATATGGAATGAATACCAATTCCGTTTTTCCAATTGTAATAACATCACCTGCCGAAAGTTTGACTGCTTCCCCAGCTAACTCACCTGCCACATAGACGGTATTTCCTCCCTCCGGCGTCACATAAAAGGTATTTCCTTTCGGGTCATAGGTAACCGATGCATGCTTATTCCTTGCAATTGTTTTATCATCAATCAACACAACATCCATCGTATTGCTTCTTCCGATAAAATTTTTTCCGGCATGAAGTCTGTAATCTTTTCCTCTCTCCTCCCCCGTCTGACATACCAGCCATCCGGTTACCGGCTGAACACCTGCCATGCCAAAGAATCCAAAGGAAACGGTTTTGTCATCATCCGAAAATCCACCAAGTGCATCCACCGGTATTTCACCCCCGATGTTTTCCTGCACGATTTCACCTAACTGTTCGCCAAGTGATAAATCTGCATCCATGATGGATACCGTTTTATCATCCTCCTCAACATTGTCAACCATCAAACTCAGCGTTTCATTCTTTTTCTTACAATGTGGACAACTCCGAAACACATTCGGGTCATACCAATGTCCATTTTTACATTTAACAGCCATGGTTTCTCCTTTCTCTGCCGTTTATTTACCGAACAAAAACAGCAATTGCCGTGTAATTATCCATGTTGGTTCCTTTTCCGTTCTGCCTGATAATCTGCTCCATGGAAGACAGCCATTCCTTTGGCGAACGGGATTTTTTCAAACACATCCCCATCTCTTTTTCCTCAATCAATTCCCAAAATCCATCGGTACATAATAAAAAACTGCTTTTCGCTGATATATCAAATTCATCCATGATTTGATATTTGGGTGTATTCCATTCCGTTCCCATTACCCGCAAAAGGCGGCTTCTATCCTCATGATGGCGAATATCCTTCTCTTTTATTGCACCGCTGTTTACTAACATTTGTGGAACGCTGTGGTCTTTTGTACGCAGCTTATATTTATTTTTTTCAAACCAGTAGATTCTGGAATCTCCCACATAAGAAAACTTTGCTTTTTCATCCTTGATTTCCAGACAAGTTAATGTCGTTTTCATGCCGCTTTCTTTATGTTCCTGCCGCTGCTTTTCCAGTAATTGGTTCTGACTTTTCATAATACTGTCTGCTACCGAAAGTCCCTCTGCCAAACACTGTTTCATGGTCTCCACAACAAAAGAGGACGCCACTTCACCATCACCGTGTCCACCAAGCCCGTCACATACAAGAAAGTATTTTTTATCCGGCAGTTCGAGGATTCCATAAGCATCTTCATTCGTTTTTCGTTCCCCTATGCTTGTTATCACATCATAGGAAATTTCATAACTTGTTTTTTTCATCTATAACTCCTTTAACTTTCATCCCAGTCTAGCACCCTCATTTTTTCTCGTTCCATTTTATCACGCCATGTATTCAACTTTTTTCCTAATTTTTAACGGCGAGCCAAAAAAAAAGAGCTGCCTGTACGCGATAAACTTCTCTATCTGCGTTACAAACAGCTTTTTTTTGCTATTTCATTTTAGCAATATTTTTATTTGTAATATTTTTAAATTTTATTTCGCCTCGGCACGCTTTTTCTATTCTGTTATAATCTGCCTTTGTGACTTTCTTTTTTCCTAAATATGTTCCACTGTACTCAACCTTATTTTTGTCCATGTATTCTTTTTTGTTGACGAGGCTTACACAGACAATTCTATTTTTCTTGATTTTATATTCTGCATAAAGATAAGGCATAATGCCATTTCCGTTATCATCCGTATATCCGGGGCCTCCTCTGTAAAATGCATAACTTTTTCTGGAAGGCATCCGTGAAAGTCCGCCAAAACACGGATAATTATCTTTTGAACTAGGTCCTTTTATTTTCACCAGTTTCTTATTGCTCTTTTTGCATGTATAATAAAGCATTTCCCCTGTTATTTGACCATCTTTTTGAATCATAAGCTCCGGAATTCCATTTCGGTCTATGTCAACAAGAGCAAACTTAGGTATCGAATATTCATCATTACCTTTTCCTACATACTTCTGCAAGACCTTAGTATATTGTCTTTTTACCTTCTTTGACATTGCATTTGATTTCGATGCTGAAACTGCAAGCCCAGCAACCAAAAGAAATACTATCATACATTTCATTCTTTTCATACTATCTCGTATAATCCAATTATCCTCTTTTGAGGGTAATGGATTATTCTCCTTTCTCCCAA